>OHYP01000026.1_pt1 | contig 105748 bp, 85 predicted proteins | sample 1580341 | NCBI WGS metagenome assembly OHYP01 (sample SAMEA3882509, study PRJEB24775) | human gut metagenome | biome: human-associated habitat; feature: intestine environment; material: feces | place: Netherlands | collected 2009/2010 | reverse complement strand
TTCAATCTCAGCCGAATGATTTTTCAATCTCAGCCGAATGATTTTTCAATCTCAGCCGAATGATTTTTCAATCTCAGCCGAATGATTTTTCAATCTCAGGCGAACGTTTTTCAGTTCTGCGCCAAACGAAATGAAGCCTGGCTGAAGGATGCCTGAAACGCCCTTCAGCCTGTAACATCAATATTATGAACGGATTACCATGTAACCTGAAAGATGAAGGATCTTTTTTGTAAAATCCCGGTGTAAATATGTCCATCCTAAAGGACAATATCCCCATTGATTGCCTACTGTTCCCTAATTCCCACTATATTTCTACTGCCCCATTTATATTTCATGCTTTTGGGATATTAAAATTAACCCAATACGAAGCCTGCTTTCCGGATTTATTCCGTAGCTTTGCAATCCAAGAGAAAATAAACTTAAAAAAACAGACTGTCATCATGATGCACGAACATCCTTTCGCACAATTCCACTTCTGCCCGAAATGCGGCTCACCGCGCTTCGTGGAGCATAACGAAAAATCGAAACAATGCGAAGACTGCGGCTTCGTTTACTATTTCAACCCCAGTGCAGCCACTGTCGCGGTCATCCTGAACGAACGACAGGAACTGTTGGTCTGCCGCAGGGGAAAGGAACCGGCCAAAGGCACGCTCGACCTGCCCGGCGGATTCTCAGACTGTTTCGAGAGCAGCGAGGAGGGAGTGGCACGGGAAGTCAAAGAAGAAACCGGACTGGAAATAACCCGCACGGAATTTCTGTTTTCCCTGCCCAACACTTACCTGTATTCCGGATTTCTGGTACACACCGTAGATTGTTTCTTCCGCTGTACGGTGGCAGACAGCAGCCTGGCCCATGCCATGGACGACGCGGCCGAGCTGTTGTGGATTCCCGTGAAAGAATTGCGCCCGGAAGACTTCGGCCTGGCATCCGTGAGAAAAGGCATCGAAAAGCTGTTGGCACAATGGCCCTAATCCCCTCTCCCCAAGGGAGACACAGCGCGTACGGCTCCATTTATTCAAAAAAATTGTTATATATAAGGTGTAATCTATCTTTTTTTTCTACTTTTGCTGCCGAAATTTTATAAAGGTACAGACCATGCAGAAAAATTTGGTGATCGTGGAGTCTCCTGCCAAAGCCAAAACCATTGAAAAGTTTTTGGGAGCAGACTACAAAGTATTATCCAGTTACGGGCACATCCGTGACTTAAAGAAAAAAGAGTTCAGCATCGACACGACGAACTTCGCACCGCAATATGAGATACCTTCCGAAAAGACCAAACTGGTGAACGAACTGAAAGCGGAAGCCAAAAATGCCGGAACCGTCTGGCTGGCTTCCGATGAGGACCGTGAAGGAGAGGCTATCTCATGGCATTTGTATGAAGTGCTCGGCCTGAAACCGGAACAAACCAAACGCATCGTGTTCCACGAAATCACCAAACCTGCCATCCTGCAAGCCATCGAACACCCGAGGGACATCGACCTCAATCTGGTAAACGCCCAACAGGCACGGCGGGTACTCGACCGTATCGTGGGTTTCAAACTCTCTCCGGTGCTTTGGAAGAAAGTAAAACCCGCGCTTTCTGCCGGACGCGTACAAAGCGTGGCCGTACGCCTGATTGTGGAACGCGAACGGGAAATCCAACAGTTCAAAAGCGAAGAAAGTTATCGCGTAGTAGCCCTTTTCACGCCTGCCAATAGCAAGGATGGCACGGAAATCAAGGCCGAACTGAACCAACGTTTCAAAAACAAGGAGGAAGCCACTCGTTTCCTGGAAAGCTGCAAAGACGCGGCCTTTACTATCCGCGACATCGCCACACGACCGCAAAAACGCATGCCGGCGGCTCCGTTCACCACTTCCACGCTGCAACAGGAAGCGGCCCACAAACTCGGTTTTACCGTGGCGCAAACCATGATGATAGCCCAACGCCTGTATGAATCCGGACGCATCACCTACATGCGTACGGACTCTGTCAATTTGTCTTCGTTGTGCATCAATGCCAGCACGGCTGTCATCAAGGAACTCATGGGCGAACGTTACGTCAAGAGCCGCCAATTCCATACCAAAACGAAAGGAGCGCAGGAAGCCCACGAGGCCATCCGCCCCACTTATATGGACCAGACGGAAATAGAGGGCACGCCGCAGGAACGCCGTCTGTACGACTTGATATGGAAACGTACGGTCGCTTCCCAAATGGCCGATGCTGAAATAGAAAAAACTACCGCTACCATCCAGATAAGCGGACAAGACGCCGCTTTCGTCGCCACAGGAGAAGTCATCAAATTCGACGGTTTCCTGAAGGTATATCGGGAAAGTTTCGACGAAGACTCGGAGAACGAGACGGCGGAAGGCAACCTGCTCCCCCCGATGGAGACCGGACAGCAACTGGAACGAAAAGAGATACAAGCCCTGCAACGGTTCACCCAACACCCTCCACGCTACAACGAAGCCAGCCTGGTTAAAAAACTGGAAGAATTGGGCATCGGGCGCCCTTCTACTTACGCTCCCACCATCAGCACCATACAACAACGCGAATACGTGACCAAAGGAGACAAGGGAGGAGAAGAAAAGGAACTGGTTATCCTTACATTGAAAGGAGATACCATCAGCCAACAAGCCAAACAAACCGTCATCGGAGCCGAAAGGGGCAAGTTGGTTCCGACAGATGTGGGGACGGTGGTCAACGACTTCCTTTTACAATATTTCCCCGAAATCATGGATTATAACTTCACGGCCGAGGTGGAAAAGAAGTTCGACGACATCGCAGAAGGAAAAACGGAATGGACGCAAATGATGAAAGACTTCTACGGCGACTTCGAACCGGAGGTGGAAAAAACCCTCAATGCCAAATCCGAGCATAAAGTGGGCGAACGTTTGTTGGGCACGGACCCGCAAAGCGGAAAACCTGTATTTGTCAAAATCGGACGTTTCGGCCCGGTGGTGCAAATCGGAACGGCAGAGGATGAGGAGAAACCGAGGTTCGCCCAGATGAAGAACGGGCAAAGCCTGGAAACCATCACTCTGGAAGAAGCCCTCGAACTGTTCAAACTTCCTCGCGACCTTGGCACTTTTGAAAACACGACCGTATCCATCGGTACCGGACGTTTCGGCCCTTACGTCTTGCACAACAAGAAATATGTCTCGCTCCCCAAAGGCAGCGACCCGATGAGCGTCACCCTCCAAGAGGCCATCAAACTCATCATCGAAAAACGACAGGCCGAAGTGGAACGCCACTTGAGAAAATTCGAAGAAGAGCCGGAATTGGAAGTACTCAACGGACGCTACGGTCCTTACATCGCCTACAAAGGCAATAATTACCGGTTGTCTAAGACTCTGGCAGAACGTGCCAAAGAACTGACACTGGAGGAGTGCATGACCGTGGTCAAGGAACAAGACGAGAAACCTAAAACGACGGCACGTAAAAGAACTTATAGCAAGAAAAAATGACACGTATCATCTTAATCGGTTACATGGGAGCCGGAAAGACGACCGTGGGAAAGGCATTGTCCCAAAGCCTGGCTCTCCCGTTTTATGATTTAGACTGGTATATCGAAGAACGCTACCGCCGGACCATCCCCCAAATATTCGCGGAAAACGGAGAAAACGGATTCCGCGAGATCGAACAGAAAGTCCTGCACGAGGTAGCCGAGTTCGAGAATGTCATTATTTCCTGCGGTGGGGGAACGCCTTGCTTTTTCGACAACATGGAATACATGAACCGGCAGGCGCAAACGGTGTACTTGAAAGCCTCTCCCGACGTGCTGTTCCAGCATCTGAAGATGGGAAAGGTGGAACGTCCTCTGTTGAAAGACAAAACGGAGGAAGAGATGAAACAATATATCCGGGATTCCCTCGCGATACGCGAACCCTTTTACAGCCGGGCACAATATACATTAGATGTCAGCTTATTAGAGAACTACGATAAAATAAAGGACTCCGTCCGTTTGCTTCGTGAACTATTAAACCTATAAAGAACGTAATGAGAAAATGGCGTATTGAAGACTCCGAAGAATTGTACAACATCAACGGATGGGGAGTCAACTATTTTGGAATCAACGAAAAAGGGCACGTTTACGTAACCCCGAGAAAGGATAGCGTAAAAGTCGATTTAAGGGAACTGATGGACGAATTGGCCATTCGGGACATGTCGGCTCCCGTATTGGTACGGTTTCCCGACATTCTGGACAACCGTATCGAGAAAACCAGCAATTGCTTCGAGAAGGCTGCCAAGGAATATGACTACAAAGGAGAGAATTTCATCATTTATCCCATTAAGGTCAACCAAATACGTCCCGTGGTAGAAGAGGTCATCAGCCATGGCAAGAAATTCAACTTGGGACTGGAAGCCGGTTCCAAACCGGAACTGCATGCGGTCATCGCTGTCAATACCGACTCAGCCTCTCCCATCATCTGCAACGGTTACAAAGACCATAATTACATAGAACTGGCTTTATTGGCCCAAAAGATGGGCAAACGCATCTTCCTGGTGGTAGAGAAACTCAACGAGCTGAACACCATCTACGAGGTTGCCCAGAAACTCAACGTAAGACCCAATATCGGTATCCGTATCAAATTGGCTTCGTCTGGCAGCGGGAAATGGGAAGAAAGCGGCGGAGATGCCAGCAAGTTCGGTCTGACGTCCAGTGAACTGCTGGAAGCACTCGACATGTTGGAAGCCAAAGGTATGAAAGACTGCCTGAAACTTATCCATTTCCACATCGGCAGCCAGATTACCAAGATACGCCGCATACAGACCGCCCTGCGCGAAGCTTCGCAATTTTACATCCAACTCCATCATCTGGGTTATGATGTGGAGTTTGTGGATTGCGGCGGCGGACTGGGAGTAGACTACGACGGTACACGTTCCAGCAATAGCGAAAGTTCTGTGAACTACTCCATTCAGGAATATGTGAACGACTGTATCTATACTTTCGTCGACGCTGCCAATAAAAACAATCTCCCGCATCCGAACCTGATTACAGAAAGCGGGCGGTCGCTGTCCGCCCACCATTCGGTGCTCATCATGCAAGTGCTGGAAACGGCCTCTCTTCCCCGTATGGACGAGAATTTCGAGCCTTCGCCGGAAGCTCACCAACTGGTAAAGGACATGTATGAGATTTGGGACAACCTGAACCCGCGTACCCTTCTGGAAGACTGGCACGACGCCCAACAAATCAGAGAAGAATCACTGGACCTGTTCAGCCACGGCATCGTAGACTTACGGACACGTGCCGACATCGAAAGCATGTATTGGAGCGTCACACGTGAAGTCAACCTTTTGGCACAAACCCAGAAACATATACCGGAAGAGCTTATGACGCTCGACAAACTATTGGCCGACAAGTATTTCTGCAATTTCTCACTGTTCCAAAGCCTGCCGGACACATGGGCCATAGACCAGCTCTTCCCCATCATGCCGATACAGCGGCTGGACGAACGTCCGAACACGCACGCCACGATACAGGATATCACCTGCGATTCGGACGGAAAAATCGCCAACTTCGTGACCAACAGCCATATCTCCCACAGCCTGCCGGTGCATACGTTGAAGAAAGGCGAAAACTATTACCTCGCCGTGTTCCTGGTCGGTGCCTATCAAGAAATATTGGGCGACATGCACAACCTGTTCGGCGACACCAATGCCGTACATGTTTCCGTGACGGACAAAGGATATACCATCGACCAAATCATCGACGGCGAAACCGTAGCCGAGGTGTTGGAATACGTGCAGTATGAACCGAAGAAACTGGTTCGCCGCCTCGAAATATGGGTGTCCAAATCCATCCAAAGCGGAAAGATTTCGCTCGAAGAGGGTAAAGAGTTCCTGAACAACTACCGCTCGGGACTTTATGGTTATACTTATTTGGAATGAACATGAAAGAGAAACTCACCATCATCAAAGTGGGCGGCAAAATCGTAGAGGAAGAAGACTCGCTCTGCCAACTGCTGGCAGCTTTCACGGCCGTTGAAGGCCATAAGATATTGGTACATGGCGGAGGACGTTCCGCCACCAAAGTCGCAGCCCAATTAGGAATAGAAAGCCAAATGATCAACGGTCGCCGCGTCACGGACGCAGACATGCTGAATGTGGTCACCATGGTGTATGGCGGACTGGTCAACAAAAACATCGTGGTACGCCTTCAGGCACAAGGTGTCAACGCCTTAGGCTTGACCGGTGCCGATATGGATGTGATACGTTCTCACAAACGTCCGGTAAAGGATGTGGACTACGGCTTCGTAGGAGACGTAGACGCAGTAAACGGTACGCTTTTAGCCGACCTGATTCGTAAAGGCATCGTGCCCGTCATGGCTCCCTTGACGCACGACGGGCAGGGACATATCCTGAACACCAATGCCGACACCATTGCCGGGGAAACCGCCAAAGCCATGGCCGATGTGTTCGATGTCACCCTGATGTACTGTTTTGAAAAGAAAGGCGTATTGAGAGATGCAGAAGACGATGACAGCCTCATTCCTCATATCAACGAAAGCGAATTTAAACGTTACGTGGAGGAAGGCATCATACAAGGGGGAATGATTCCGAAATTGGAAAACTCATTTGAGGCCATCCATGCCGGAGTAAGCAAAGTCATTATCACTTTGGCCACGGCTATCGACGGCGTATCCGGCACAGTTATAGAGAGATAGGATAAGACGAAAAAAAAATCAAAAAAAATGGCGGGTGAGTGTAACTTTTCAGGCACTCGCCCGTCATTATTACAGAGAGATGAAGGAAATCAGTTTTCGGAACGATATATTGCCCCTGAAAGACAAACTCTATCGGTTGGCTCTTCGTATCACGTTCGACACGGCAGAAGCGGAAGACATCGTTCAAGAAACACTGATAAGGGTGTGGGACAAGCGCGATGAATGGTCGCAACTGAACTCTATCGAAGCTTATTGTCTGACCATTTGCAGGCACCTCTCCTTGGACAGAAGCGAAAAAAAAGAAGCGCAGCATGTCGCCTTGGACGAAAGCCTGCATAGCCGCCCCGATACTTCCACTCCATACGATAGCCTGACGGCTCGTGAAGGGCTTGGACTTCTTCAAAAACTGTTGAAAGAATTGCCCCAAACCCAACAGGACATCGTCCAACTGAGAGAAATAGAAGGCAAAAGCTATAAAGAGATTGCAGCAATTCTGAATCTGAGCGAAGAACAGGTGAAAGTCTATCTGTTCCGTGCCAGACAACGAATCAAACAAAAGTACACAGAAATACAAGGATATGGACTATAAGTACATAGAACAACTTCTGGAACGCTATTGGCAATGCGAAACCTCCTTGGAAGAAGAAGCCATACTGAAAACCTTCTTCAACCAAACCCATATACCGAGCCATCTCATGCCTTACAAGCCTCTCTTTGTAAGCGAAAAGATGTGGCAGGACGTGAAATTGGGTGAGGATTTTGACGCAAGAATCATGGCGCACATAGAGAAGGACGAACCGGTGAAAGCACGTAGAATCACGTGGGTACGCCGGATGATGCCTCTCTACAAAGCCGCTGCATCCGTAGCCATCATCCTCACGTTAGGCAATGCCGCACAAAGTTCTTTCCGCCGTGAAGCCACTGTGGAAAACGACTACAACTACGAGAACTATCAGGATTCGTACAATGATCCGGAAATGGCTTACAATCAGATATCCGATGCCTTACAAATGGTGTCGCAAAGCCTGAGCGAAGCATCCAAACAGGATTCTCTTCTGCAAATGCAGCCTAAAGAGACACAAAAAGAACAATAAAATGAAACGCGTTCTTTGCTTATTGTTAATAGCATGTTCTATCCACGTGTGGGGGCAGGACTTTGCGTCTAAGTTCATGGAACAATGTGCCAAGGAAGACGGTGATATACAATGCCAGACCGTCAGTCCGATAATGATGGAGAAACTCATGGACACCATGACGGCCTCGGATGGAGACAGAGATGAAGAGGTTCCGGAATATCTCCTTTCCAAACTGAAAAGTGCCCGTATCATCACGGCGACAAAGCAAAGCGAGAAGCTCTTCCGTGAGGCCGAACAGCTCATAGAAAAGAACAAAAACAGATTTTCCCCGTTGGTAGAAAACCAACCCGGACAAAACAATAAAGTCTTTGTCCGCAAACATGATGAAGTGATACGGGAACTGGTCGTGCTGAATCTGAATCCGGATGAGAAAACACTGACCATCGTCAATCTTACAGGAGATATGGATGACCGGTTCATGAAAATACTTTCATCGGGGAAGCTCAAACAAGATTAATGGAACATTTTATGCTTTTTCTATATAAACAAGTTAGTGCTTAATAAAACGCAATGAAACTGTGAAGTTTCAATTCTCTCAAATTTTTTCATAACATACTAACGACGAAAAGGGCTGCCTGTGGAGGTGGCTCTTTTTCATTTTTACGGTTTTTGCACGCCTAAACCTTGATTTTTACTCAAGATTATACTATCTTTGAAGCGAATTCTAATTTTATAAACCTGGCCATTATATTATGTTAAGAAGAATTGTAATTGCTGCAGTGGCCGTATGTGCATTGGGAACAGTACACATTCAGGCACAAAAAAACGAGTTCTTCCGTCCCAAAGAAGTTTGGAACGACACGGAAGGTAACCCCATCAACGCTCACGGAGGCGGTATCTTATACCATAAAGGTACGTACTATTGGTACGGTGAATACAAGGTCGGTAAGACCGTCCTGCCCTCCGATGCAACTTGGGAGCGCTATCGCACAGACGTAACCGGAGTAAGCTGCTACTCCAGTAAGGACTTACTGAATTGGAAATTCGAAGGAGTGGCTCTGAAAGCCATTACCGACGACCCGAACAGCGACATCCACCCGACGCAGGTACTCGAACGTCCCAAAGTGGTTTACAACAAAAAGACCAAAAAGTTTGTCATGTGGATGCACATAGACAGTCCGGACTACAGTAAAGCGGAGGCCGGTGTAGCCATCGCCGATTCACCGACAGGCCCGTTTAAGTATCTGGACGGATTCCGCCCGAACGGCACGATGAGCCGTGACCAAACCGTATTCGTAGACGATGACGGAACTGCTTACCAGTTCTCTTCGTCAGAAGAAAACCAGACCATGCACATCAACCGGCTGACTGAAGATTACACCAAACCGGACGGAAAATATGTACGCCGTTTCGTCGGTATGGCAAGGGAGGCACCTGCCGTCTTCAAACACGGAAACAAGTATTATATGCTTTCCAGCGGTTGTACCGGTTGGGATCCCAACAGTGCCGAGTTGGCAGTGGCCGACTCTATCATGGGAGAGTGGACGGTTTTGGGAGACCCTTGTACGGGACCGGATGCCGAAAAGACATTCTACGGACAAAGCACTTTCGTTATCCCCGTGCAGGGCAAGAAAAACGCCTTCATAGCATGCTTCGACATGTGGAAAAAGAAAGACCTGCAAGACAGCCGTTACATCTGGTTGCCTATGATGATTGACAAGCAAACCAACAAAATTACGATTCCATGGCATGCCGAATGGAATCTGGATGTATTCAAAAAGAAATAGGCAAGATTACACATATTAAATACCCGACTTCCCCGCCACGTTTCTTTCCGTAAGAACCGTATGGCGGGGATTTTGGAATCGTGATATATCTTCATGACAAACCCACAACAAAATGATGATAGACGGTAATTTTAAGATAACTACCGACCAACTGACTCTCACATTCACGGAGGGACAACGGCAGGACTTCTTCATCCGGCATACTCCCCACCGCGTGGAAATCATCTATCCTCCACAAACGGATTTCGAACATTTGCAACCTTGGCTTTTCAAAGTCGTCACGGAGGCATTGCGCAAGCAAGCCAAGGCCATACTACCGCCACGGATTCAGGAATTGGCTTCCCGTCACGGATTCCGTTACACCCGGCTCAGCATCAATTCTGCCCGTACACGTTGGGGAAGCTGCTCCAGCAAAGGACATATCAACCTGTCGCTATACCTGATGATTCTCCCCCTCCGGTTATCCGATTACGTACTGCTCCACGAGCTTTGCCACACCCAAGAGATGAACCACGGTCCCCGCTTTTGGACTTTAATGGATAAAGTGACCCAACAGCAATCCGGCACACTCAGAAATGAGTTGCGCCACTACCCATCTCCTTTCCGATAGGATAATATCAAGACGGAAGAAAACCTCTATCCCTCTTAACGTCCTCCAACACGTCATTTCCCTCATTTTGTAGAAACCGACTTCATTTGACCAATCAACGGGAATCAATATTTACCGCTCAGTCATCCCGAAAAGAACCATGCATATCCGACTTGTAAAATCTGACAAGAAACGTTTCCTCGACCTATTGCTCCTGGCCGATGAACAAGAATCGATGATAGACCGCTATATAGAACGGGGCGACTTGTTCGTCATGGAAGAAAAAGGCGAAGCAAAAGCCGTAGCCGTAGTCACTCGCGAGGGGCAAGGAGTTTATGAACTTAAAAACCTTGCCGTAGCTCCCGCCTACCAACGCAAAGGTTACGGAAGGATGATGGTGGAGCACGTATGGCATTACTATACAGACTGCCGTACCCTGTTGGTCGGTACGGGCGACAGTCCGCTAACTCTACCATTTTACCGTAGTTGCGGATTTACATATTCACACACCTTGCCCGATTTCTTCACCCGGCATTATGACCATCCCATCATAGAAGAAGGCATACTGCTGAAGGACATGATCTACCTGAAACGGGAAAAACAAAACCCCAAGCGGGACAGTGCAGTCCCTACTTCAGATACGGAGCCATAAAAGACCATGGCGTTTCAAGAAAACCGACAAACCTTCCCAAATGCCTCTTCTCTATTCCCTTGCCCCATTTTGCGTTTTCCTCTCGTCTTCTACATAAAATACCCACAAAAACAAAGGTTTCGTTCTTTTATTCCGGCCTTTTTCCCCTGACAGCTTGCAGATTCCGCTTTTTTTTACGAATATTGCAACACTTTTAGAAAGCGAGGAAAACTCAGAACTTTAGGAGGCTCACAAAATATGACATCATCCACACTGAAAGAACGTGTACAAGCCACGCTGAAATCGGAAGACACGGAAGGGACGTTCGAACTTTACGTCACGCGCACTCCGGGCTATCTTTGGGCTTTGCTATTCAAGAAACTACATATCCATCCCATCGCCGTCACGCTGCTCTCCATCGTCATCGGAGCACTGGCCGGTTACTTTTTCTGGTGGGACGACCTATACATGAACCTCATCGGTATGTTTCTCCTGATATGGGCCAACTGGTACGACTGCGCCGACGGGCAACTGGCCCGCATGACGGGACAAAAGACGCTAATCGGACGCATTCTGGACGGCTTTGCCGGCGACGTGTGGTTCTTCTCCATTTATTTTTTCCTGTGCCTGCGCCTCACCGGCGAACCGGCTCCGTGGGGGCAACCGTGGGGAATATGGATTTGGCTGATTGCCGCCTTCTCCGGTTTCCACTGCCATGCCAAACAATGCGCCGTGGCCGACTACTACCGCAACATCCACCTTTATTTCCTCAAAGGAGCATCGGGAAGCGAATTGGACAACTATGCCCAGCAACGTGCCCTGATGCGGTCGTTACCTTGGAACCGCAAGGAATGGTTTCACAAGATATACCTCTATTTCTATGGCAACTACACGCGGGGACAGGAACGGCAAACCCCCAAATTCCAAAAGTTCTATGCCCTCGTCCAGCAACGCTATCCGGACGGGTTGCCGCAGACGTTGAAAGAACAGTTCCGGACAGCGAGCCTTCCCTTGATGAAATACACGAACATCCTGACTTTCGATACGCGAGTCATCGTGCTGTTCGTATCGCTGTTCATCAATATGCCGTGGCTCTTCTTTGCTTTCGAGATTATCGTACTCGAAGCCTTGCGTTACTACACTCGCCATGTACATGAAACTTTTTGCGACCGGTTTACAAAGGAGATAGAAAATGGATAAGCCACTCAACGTCGTATTGCTGCTAGCCGGAGGACATGGCTTCCGCATGCACACCGACCGCCCCAAACAATTCATGGAGATTGCAGGCGAGCCGGTCATCTCCTACACCCTGCAAGCCTTTCAACGCCATCCCGAAATCGACCGCATCTACGTGGTTTGCAATCCGGAATGGAACGAATTTGTAAAAACTACGGCCCGAAACGGCAGAATTAGCAAGCTTCACACGCTGTTCCCGGCCGGAGAGACCAGCATCGACTCCCTGAGAAACGGTATCGCAGGCTTGCATGCAGAACTGGGGGAACAGAACCCTGCCGTCCTGACCCACGAAGCCGTGCGTCCCTTAGTGACGGACGAAATCATCAGCCTCAACCTGAATACTTTCCGCACACACGGAAATGCCGTCACCGCCGTCCGCAGCCAAGAAGCCTACATGGTAAGCCCCGACGGGATTTCTTCGGGAAAGTGCATCCCACGCGAACTACTGTATCGCGCACAGACCCCGATAACCTTCAGTCTGGACGACCTGACAGAAGCGTTCCATAGGGCAAAGCAAATCCAAATCAGCCGCAGCCAATCCCTGTACACCCTGATTACGGAAGTCTTTCCACTGAAAAAACTCTACATCTCACCCGGTTCCGAACTTAACTTCAAGCTCACATTGCCCGAAGACATCGAAACCTTGAAGGCTCTTCTGACTTATCGGAAACAAAAGTGAACCGCAAGCCGTTGCCCAATTATTTCTTCGGTGGAAGATAACCGTGACGCGACCGCCACGCGTAATGCCATATTTTGAACAAAGGACTCCAAAGGACTTCGCCGGGATAATCCGTCAGGAATCCCATGTTGCGCGACACTTTGCGGCGGAAACGACCGAAAGGCGTCTCATTCGCGTCATGCCGTATGCGTTCGTCATGTTGCCCGAAATTCCCGGCTTTCATGATTTCGGCCAACAGGCGCTGCCCTCGTCCAAGCGACGGCGGCACCAACAAATGCTCGTCCTCCAGTCCGAAAACCGTTTGCAACACATACATCACCGCACCGGCAAAACGCTTGAGACGCAAACGCTCCAAACACCGCATGGCTTCCTCCCGCTCGGTTTCGGAACAGGGTTGCCTCAACACAAAGTGATAGTCCAATAATTGACGCAAACCGATACCTTCATCGAACAAATGACGGTAAATATGCACCAACAGATACACACGGTTCATCGCCAGAGTGGGCACAGCCACCTCGCCCACCCGTTCGGGCAACTGCACCTTATGAAGCAACGACAACGTTTTCCATTCCTTAAAATAACGTTGCAGCCTGAGATTCATCCTCCAACTGTTCATCCATGAAGGCGTAAAATGCAACTCTATCTCAGCCTCCTTCAATACGGGAAAGTCCACATGATGATAGACCACCTCCACACCGGGACAATACTTCCGGGCATAATCCACCACCACCTTGCGCCCGTCGTTCATCCACAAGTCGATGTCGCCGGGCATACGATGCAGCGGACGGGGATAAAACAAAGAATTACCCTGTCCTTTCAACAGGACGGTGCCCATTCCCTCTTTCAAAAACTTGTCATACACCATCACGAGCGTCCGGTTGAGCCTGCGGTTGCGGGTTTCTATTTGCTGCACCAATCCGATCCAAGGCATCACGACATCCATCGGGGGCTTTTGAATGATGGACAAACGCTCCACGCCATCCAACACAATGGCAGCCACAGCCTGTTTGCACGCCATGTCATACACAGCCGCCCATCCGGCTTTGTCCAACGCCACATCACGATCGTGGCACGTCCCGATTCCTAAACGCAGAAGTTTGAAGAAGGCTTCGTCAGCCTGCATATATTTTGTTTTTCCCATCTTTATTTGTCTGTCTTTTTCACACCTTGTTTCCACAAACGTTTCTGCAAAGATAACATTTTTTCGAAGCAAATCGGCATTCTAATGCAAAGTTATTTTAAATCACTCATTATAAACCTATTACACCATATATAAATCCCCCGAATTCAATCTCAGCAGAATGAAAAATCAATCTCAGCCAAACGATTTTTCAATCTCAGCCAAACGATTTTCCGATCGAAGGAGATTGAAACCGTAAAGTCTGCACAGTAATTTCCGACACGCCTTTCCTTGTCCCGTCTGCTATCGAAAACAATCGTTTCTGTAAATTAAAACAACTTAAAAGGAAGAGGATACAAGGAAAAAGAAGTATATTTGCATCTAACAATATCAAATCAATTCAAAAAATGAAAATGAAGAAATTAAGCACAATGGGAGTAGCCCTTCTCGCCATTGTATTGGCAAGCAGTTGTGGAAGCAGCAAGAACGCCCTACAAACCAGTGCGTTGGAAGGCGAATGGAATATCATCACCGTAAACGGAAAAGAGGCTACGGCCGATAAGGATGTTTTTATCGGGCTGAACCTGAAAGAGAACAGAGTGTACGGCTGTGCCGGATGTAACCGTATCATGGGAGCCATCCAGGTGGATAAAGACAAAGCCGGGCACTTGTCTTTCGGGCAGGTGGCTTCCACACGGATGCTTTGCAGCGACATGGCTACCGAACGTGCCGTGTTGGAAGCTTTGGAAAACGTCACCGGCTATAAGGGTACGGAACAGGAACTGACCCTGACAGACGGCAACGGCAACGCCCTGTTCACACTGAGCAAACGTCCCACCGCCACTTTGGCTTCCTTGAACGGCAAGTGGAATATCACGAAGGTCTACGACGAAGCGGTAGAAGACATCGAAAAGACGGAGAAAACACCGTTCCTTGAATTCAATGCCGACAAAAAGACGTTGCACGGCAATGCCGGATGCAACATCGTAAACGGCGGCATCGAACAGGAAAAGGGAAAACCCGCTTCACTGAAGTTCGACAAGTTGCTTTCCACGATGATGGCCGGGCCGGGCATGACGGTAGAAGGCAAAGTACTGGAAGCCATGAACAAAGTGAGAAGCTTTATCGTCAAAGACGAGCATACGGCTGCCCTGTTGGATGAAAACGGCGCGGAAGCGTTGACATTGGTAAAACAATAAAGGCGCCTATACCTGAAAATATTAACCGGGGGATGCCTGATTATCCAAAAGGGCATCCCCTTTTTAAACATCAATATCATGAATCATTTCTTTATGCATGCTCCCAAGTGGAGAACCGGAGCGGGCGTACTGACCCTCTTGGTATGGCTCGCTTCCTGTGGCCCGAACAACAAAACGGTGGAATACCCTTTGATTGAAACGGCCAATACCAACGCACTCGACATCGCAAAGGTGGAACTGACGGACTCAGCTACCATCCTGCACACCGACGCGTATTACCGTCCTCACAATTGGATTCGTATTTCTTCGGAATCGTATCTGCAAGCCGGGGGAAAACGGTATATGCTGACCGGTGCCGAAGGAATCACTCCGGACTCGCTTTTCTGGATGCCTGAATCGGGCGAAGCTTCTTTTACCCTCCGCTTCGAACCGCTCCCTTCCGGAACACCATCGTTCGACTTCATCGAGTCCGACTGTGAGGACTGTTTCAAGCTTTTCGGAATAGACCTGACGGGAAAGAAGACATTCGACACGCCGGACGAAGTGCCCGAAGACTTGCGGCAGGCCGACGGGGATACGGCAGTGCCCGACCCGATTTTCAAAACGGGCACCACGACCGTCAACGTCCATTTCCTGCATTATCGTCCGGAATTAGGCAAAGAGGCTAACCTCTACGTCAACACCCTCTTCGGGACGCAACAGCCTTATACAGCCACCATCGACCCCGAAACGGGCAAGGCTTCGTTCAGTTTCCTGCAATGCGGTACGGCGAAAGCAGCCGTAGTCCTCAACAACAGTGCAGCAGGAAGCGCATGGCTGGCTCCAGGCGAAACGACTGAACTGTATGTGGACATGCGTGTATTGGGGTATTACCTTTCGCTCCGCCGCGAGGAAAAGAAAAAAACGACATATCCGGCTACTTTCCAACGACTCTATTCCTCGGGCACGTATGCCAACCTGAATAACATCGACAACCAATTAGACAACAGTCCTTATTATGGCATGAACTTGCTTACTGGAGAATTTGCAGACTACCGCATGACCTCGGCCGAATATGCCGCCCATGTCGTGGACACCTACAAGGCTCTCGAAGACAGCATCGCCCAAAGCAACCTTTCTCCGCTCAAAAAGGAAATGAAACTGCTCGCTCTTCGACAGGATGCCTTCTCGGCCATGGCACAAGGCAATTACCTGCGCGAACATAACTACCGATACATAAACCATCAATGGGATTACAACTTCAAAGTGGAAGGTATCGAACCGCTGAAACCGGAGGATGCCAAGACCATCTGCCAACTGTTCGACATCAACGACCCCAAACTGCTGATGGGCGAAAACGTGCTGGACTATGTGAGTGCCGCCTGCTCATCTTCTTTCGACTGGCCGCAACTGGCCGGTATCCAAAAAGGACTGGTAAAGGACTTGCGCCAAATCGCCGGTTACCCGGCCAAGGCGGAGAATGTCGCGCTCACCGATACGGACTTTGCCCAAATGAAAGCCATGGACAACTCGTTCTACCTCGAAGCGTTCACCCTCATGCAAAAGAAGGCCAAAGACGAACTGGCCGCAGTGGAAGCCAAGTCGAAGGTGGAAACCACGCCCGACGTGCCCAAAGAACGGCTGTTCGACGCCCTCATCGCGCCCCACAAAGGCAAAGTGGTGCTCGTGGACTTCTGGAATACCTGGTGCGGCCCGTGCCGTGCAGCCATCCAAGCCAACGAACCGCTCAAATCCTCCAGTCTGAAAAGCGATGACCTCGTATGGATCTACATTGCCAACGAAACCTCTCCCATCGTGAAATACAAGACCATGATTCCGGACATCCAAGGCTTGCACTACCGACTGAACCAGGAACAATGGGACTATCTGTGCGACAAATTCAAGATAGACGGCATCCCGTCTTACGTGTTGGTGGACAAGTCGGGCGCATACAAGCTGCGTAACGACTTCCGTAACCACAAACTGATGGAAGAGACATTGAAGGAAGAGTTAAAGAAATAAGGAGTCTTACATCAATAGCAGATTATGAAAAGGATATTAGTCTCCGCACTGCTGTGCATGTCCTTATTCGCTGCGGCGCAGGCCCAGACCACCCATACGGTGAAACTTGTGGACACCCAGTTGCAGGACGTACTCAACGTACTCGAAGACATGGACATCTACATACATCGTTTCGACGTGAGTCAGTTCCTCGATGCCACATATCACGTGGAAGTCTATGTGGAAGAATACAAGAATAACCAGAAGACGGGGAAAGTGCACCACTTCGACTTGGGCAAAAACATCCGCTCGTTAGATGAAATTTCGGAAGAACACCGGGACGCTTTTCGAGAGACATACCAAATCCCCGCCGGGAAAAAAGAATGGGACAACATCAAGGAGATTTCCATATATATAAGGAAAGAGGAAAGGACGGACACCACTGCCGCCATCCGTATCTCCAGTCCCAACGTGGGCATCCAAGGTTTCCCGTTCACGTTGTATCCGGCCGACGGAAAGAAGTTCATCAGTTACCACACGCGACCTTTTGCCGTACGTGCGGTAAAAACAGCCGATGAAATGAAAATCCCCCTCTTGCTATACGGCTCGGCATGGGCGGAACCGGGGACGACTTTCTTCCGTTTCTGTGGTGAAAACGAGATAGACCCGGAAATGAAAGCGGAAATCCTGACCCATATCCCTCACCACTACGTGATAGGGTTGCAGTTGAAGAAAGAATAAATTGAAGAAAGAGACACAAGGTGACGAGGCGGGCTTTTCTAAAAGAGAAGCTCGCCTTTGCCTTGACGTACGACCTCGAAAGCGTCGTCCACACAATTCACCACCGTCGAAGCCTCGCTGCCTCCATATCCCCCGTCGATGACCAAAGCCACGCGGCCTTCGTATTTCTCATGAATCAACTCGGGGTCGGTGGAGTACTCGATAATTTCGTCTTCGTCGTGCACCGACATCGTGAGGATGGGATTCCCCAACCCATCCACCAGTCCACGCGCAATACTGTTGTCCGGCACACGGATACCCACTTCTTTCTTATTCTTATATATTTTAGGGAGCCGGCTGCTTGTAGGCAGGATGAACGTGAACGGCCCCGGCAAGTTCTTCTTCAACAGTTTGAAAGCGGCGTTGCTGACTTGTGCATATTCACTGATATTAGACAAGTCATAACAAATAATCGACAAGTTGCTCTTTTGAGGGTTCACCCCCTTCAGCGTACAAATCTTCTCCACCGCCCGTACGTTCAGGGCATCGCATCCTATGGCATACACCGTGTCGGTAGGATAAATAATCAGCTCTCCGTCCCTCAGCATTTTAAGGGCCTTGGCCATCTCACGGGGATTCGGGTTTTCCGGATAAATTCTAATCAGCATGATTTCTTTCCTTTTTATAGCCTACAAAGGTATCATTTTCTTTTGGTTTCACAGCAACAAGCTTACAATATAATGAAAAACCGGAGAGCCATGCTTCAAAATATAATTTTTTCGTATCTTTGCGTGCAGTTAGACGAAAAAATAGACTCAAAAACATTACAAAATGGCAAAAATAACCAAAGAAATGGCTTTGCACTATCATGAACAGGGCAAGCCGGGTAAAATCGAAGTGGTGCCAACCAAGCCCCACAGCACACAAACGGATCTCTCATTGGCTTATTCGCCCGGCGTGGCGGAACCGTGCCTCGAAATAGAAAAGAACCCGCAGGATGCCTACCGCTATACGGCCAAGGGCAACCTCGTGGCAGTAATATCCAACGGTACCGCCGTCCTTGGGTTGGGCGACATCGGTGCTTTGGCCGGTAAACCAGTAATGGAAGGAAAAGGACTGCTCTTCAAGATATATTCGGGCATCGATGTGTTCGACATCGAGGTGAACGAGAAAGACCCCGAAAAGTTCATCCAAGCCGTGAAGGCCATCGCGCCGACTTTCGGCGGCATCAATCTGGAAGACATCAAGGCACCCGAATGCTTTGAAATCGAACGCCGTCTGAAAGAGGAACTCGACATTCCCGTCATGCACGACGACCAGCACGGTACGGCCATCATCTCCAGTGCCGGACTGTTGAATGCGCTGGAAGTGGCCGGAAAGAAAATCGAAGACGTGAGAATCGTTGTGAACGGAGCCGGAGCTTCGGCCGTATCATGCACCAAACTGTATGTGTCGCTCGGCGCACGGTTGGAAAACATCGTCATGCTGGACAGCAAGGGCGTAATCTCAAAAGACCGCACCGACCTGAACGAGCAGAAGCGTTACTTCGCCACCAGTCGTACGGACATCCATACGTTGGAAGAAGCCATCAAGGGCGCCGACGTATTCCTCGGCTTGTCGCGCGGCAATGTGTTGAGCAAGGACATGGTACGTAGCATGGCTCCGTCGCCCATCGTATTCGCATTGGCTAACCCGGTACCCGAAATCTCGTACGAGGATGCCATGGATTCGCGTCCCGACGTGTTGATGGCTACCGGACGTTCCGACTATCCGAACCAGATTAACAACGTCATCGGATTCCCTTATATCTTCCGTGGCGCCTTGGATACCGGAGCCACGGCCATCAACGAAGAAATGAAACTGGCCGCCGTACGGGCTATCGCAGGCATTGCCAAACAACCCGTGCCTGACGTGGTGAACGAGGCTTACCACGTGAACAACCTCACCTTCGGTCCTTCATATTTCATCCCGAAACCGGTAGACCCGCGCCTTATCACCGAGGTGTCCATGGCTGTGGCCAAAGCTGCCATGGAAAGCGGAGTGGCCCGCAAGCCCATCGAAAACTGGGACGCTTACGCCCTACACTTGAAGGAACTGATGGGATATGAGTCGAAACTGACCCGCCAGTTGAGAGATACGGCCCGCCGCAATCCCCAACGCGTGGTGTTTGCCGAGGGCATCCATCCCAACATGCTGAAAGCCGCCGTGGAGGCCAAAGCTGAAGGCATCTGCCATCCTATCCTGTTGGGTAACGACGAGCGTATCGAGAAACTGGCGAAGGAACTCGACCTCAGCCTGGAAGGCATCGAAATCGTCAACCTGCGCCACGACCGCGAAGCCGAACGCCGCGAACGTTATGCCAAGATACTGGCCGAGAAGAAAGCCCGCGAAGGTTATACATTCGAAGAGGCCAACGACAAGATGTTCGAGCGCAACTATTTCGGCATGATGATGGTGGAGACTGGCGAAGCGGACGCATTCATCACGGGCGTGTACACCAAATATTCCAATACGATCAAGGTCGCCAAAGAAGTAATCGGCATACAACCGGAATACAACCATTTCGGTACCATGCACATCATGAACAGCAAGAAAGGTACGTACTTCCTGGCGGACACGCTTATCAACCGCCATCCCGACACGGAAACGATGATAGACATTGCACGGCTATCCGAAAAGACCGTGCGTTTCTTCAATCACGAACCGGTTATCGCCATGTTGTCCTATTCCAATTTCGGAACGGACACATGCGGAAGCCCGGCCAGCATCCATAAAGCCGTAGAGTACATGCAGGAGAACTACCCGAACCTACCCATCGACGGCGAGATGCAAGTGAACTTCGCCATGAACAACGAGCTGCGCGACCGTAAGTACCCGTTCACTCGCCTGCAGGGTAAGGAGGTCAATACCTTGGTATTCCCGAACCTGAGTTCGGCCAATGCCGGTTACCAGTTGCTCCAGGCTCTGAATGGAGACGAAATAGAGATGATAGGCCCTATCCAGATGGGGTTGAACAAACCGATTCATTTCACCGACTTCGAAAGTTCCGTACGCGACATCGTGAACATCACGGCCGTAGCGGTCATCGATGCCATCGTGATGAAGAAAAAGAACCAATAACCCACGGGGTTATACTAAACGAAATCAGGATGCACAGCCTTTCCCTTGGCAGTGCATCCTGATTCGTTTAGTATAAACGGGGTATTATTTATCCCCTTCCTATGCCTTTCCCTCAAGTACCTTGTCCAAATAACGGTAACCCACATATCCGCAAACCGCAGCCGCCAAAGCCCAAACGGAAGCTGCGACGGCACCGCCGCACAACTCCACCAAAGTCGTATCCGTATCTTCCGTACACCAAATCATGGCAACACCCACAAAGTTATTGAAGACATGAGCCGCCACCGGAATCCAAATCGTACCCGACCGCCAGTACAACCAGCCCAAAACCCAACCAAAAACTACGGCTCCCGGTATTTGCGCCGGATTGCCATGTACGGCTCCGAATATCAAGGCTGAAAGCAAAATGGCCATCCACGGACGCATCCTGTGCCGGATAAGATGCCGCTGGATTCCCATCCGGAACACCAGTTCCTCGGTAACAGGTCCGACTAAGACGATAGCCAAGACTCCCCAAGGGTTATACACAAGCGTGGCAAATACATCCTTATTCAAGTCCTCTAATGTCAAAGTCTCCAGCAACAAGTTCACAATAAATATGACGGGCAACATCCATAAGACCACGCCTACGTATACAGGCCATTTTATTTGCCCGAAACGGAAACTTTTACGGTCTGTCCATCTCAACAAGGTCATCACCGCCCATACCACAGCCCCGTTTAATAATAGAGAAATCCCCAAGGCCGATGGAGAAGTTGCCAATGCGTTCACATCCAAACGTCCTTCGTGAAGCAGGTCCGAAAGATTGAAAAAGAACAAGACTACCAAGGAAGACAAAACCTGGGCCAACAAAAAAATAATCACCAGACAAACCGTACGTTTCATACCAATCTCCTTTCCAAGCTATTGCTCCTTGTTTAAAATCATTCTCACCATAGCCTCATCCTCGCGAAGCTGATGAACCAATTCCCCTTTGTTCCTGAACTTCCTTTCGTCTCTCAAACGCCTGACGAAACTCAACGTCAAGCGACAACCGTACAAATCCCCGGCAAAATCCAACAAATGTACTTCTATGGTACGATTCTCACCGTTTTCCATCGTCGGCCGAAGACCGATATTCAACATTCCGCCCCAAACGTGTTCCTCTCCTCCTGTTTTTCCTTTGACCCAAACGGCATATACACCGTTTTTCGGAATCAGTTTCTGCGCATCCTCTACCTGTATATTCGCCGTAGGAAAGCCCAGTTCATGCCCTACGTGGAAACCATGGACCACACGCCCCGTAATTTCGTACGGACGAGTCAGGCAACGTGCCGCCATTCCAACCTCGCCTTCGGCCAGACAAGCCCTGACCATAGACGAACTTACGTTCACCTCGCTCATGGCAAAGGCATCCGCACGAACGACTTCCATCCCCAATTCCCGTCCATATTCCACATATTCCGCAAATCCCTCCGAACGGTCATGTCCGAAACGATGGTCGTATCCGATAATCAGGACCTTTACAGATAACTTCTCTTTCAGTATTTCAGCCATAAAGCGACGGGCTGACAAAGCTGCCAATGCAGTGGTGAAATCCAACGTCAGGCAACAATCCGCTCCCGTCGTAGCCAACTGCTCGCATTTCTCATCATACGTGGCCAACAACTGAGGCTGATAAGCGGCTTGCATGACTTGGCGCGGATGCGTACGGAAAGTGATCAGCAAGGAAACCAAATCGTGCCCGGCGGCATAACGAGTCAACTGCCGTATCAAAAAGCGATGCCCCCGGTGCACGCCGTCGAAAAAACCAATCGTGGCGACACAAGCCTGATAAGGTAAGGGGTCAGTAAGCGTGATAAACTTCATTCTCCTCCGTCATTACTCCAACAAACTGAACCAATCTTCCGGCTGCCGGGAATGGAACACCTGTATACCCAAACTCTCTGCCATCCTGCAATTTTCGGAAGAGTCGTCGACAAACAATGTCTCTTCCGGCTTCAACCCGGCTTCCGACAACACCTTACGGAATATCCGTTCGTCCGGTTTGGCCAGATGCATCTGGAAGGACAGGAATATGCGGTCGAAACAATCTTCCATCTCCAACCCCGTAGAAGCCATCAATTCACGGCATGAATATGCCCAGTGTATGGCATTCGTATTACTGAGCATATAAGTGCGGTAATCCGTCCGCAGATTACGGATGGTTTGCACGCGACGAGCCGGAATCCCAACCAACATCTTATTCCAAGCCCGAAAGATTTCTTCATCTTTCACATCCGCCCCGGCTTTCTTCCGTACATAAGTGCAAAACTCATCCGGCGACATGTCTCCGGTTTCCATCAAGGCAAACACCCCGTCCTGCACATAATCATTGATATAAGCGCGGGCTTCAAAGCCCAACGCCTCAAAAGCATGAACCGCTGCCTGCTTGTCCAAATCCACGATAATACCGCCGAAATCGAAAATAATATTTTTTATCCGTTTATCCATTTCATTCTGCTTTTTTCCGGCAAAGCCGTTTAAAGAGACGGCCTGCCTCTCCGACCCATAATACAAGAGAGCTTACAGCAAGCAATATCCCCCAGTCCCTGGCCGCCAAAGGTACAGTGCGAAATACCGGTCCGCCGAACTGTACAATCAGCCACTGACCACACAGAATAAGACATAATACGGTCAACACGCCGGCACACCGGGAAAGATGTTTGAAAGCCGAATCTGTCGTAGAATAAGTCTTTGCATTCAACAAATTCCAGAACTGCAACAAGACAAAGAATGTGAAAAACAGGGTCAAATCATATACATCCATTCCTCCGGTGATTTCTATACGGAGAAGCATGGCCAACAAGAACACGACAAAAGCTGTCCCATAACCCAATATCGATGTCCATATCGGACGTGTGATGATGAATTGCCCTACAGGACGCGGCTTCTCGTTCATCACGTTCGGGTCGGCCGGTAACGAAGCCAAAGCCAAAGCCGCAAAAGTATCCATGATGATATTCACCCACAACATTTGGGTAACGGTCAACGGAAGAGTCGTCCCCATGAACGCGCCGATAAGCACGACCAGCAAAGCGGTGAAATTAATAGTCAACTGGAACATGACAAAACGTTGGATATTCTTATACAACGATCGTCCCCACATGACAGCCGTGACGATGCTACGGAACGAATCGTCAAGCAATGTAATGTCACTGGCTTCCTTGGCTACCGAAGTCCCCGACCCCATCGACAGGCCGACTTGGGCAAAGTTCAACGCCGGAGCATCGTTCGTCCCGTCGCCGGTCACAGCCACGACTTCTCCCTCCGTCTGCAACAACTTCACCAACCGTTGCTTGTCCAACGGACGGGCACGGCTCATCACCTTCAAGTCCTTGATACGTTGCAGGGCTTCTTCGTCGCTCAACGCAGCAAAGTCAACACCCCGCATGCAATTCTTCTTTTCGTCGTCTCCTTCTTTCCACAAACCGATTTGACGGGCTATTTCCACAGCGGTACCCGTGCTGTCGCCCGTCACGACCTTGATTTGCACCCCGGCCTTCAAGCAGTTCTCCACGGCCTGGGGCACTTCCGGGCGCACGGGGTCGCTAATAGCCGCCAAGCCCAACAAGGTCAACCCGCCGGATTGTACCAAAGCCGCACAATCATCTTCCGTATCCGCCACTTCCTTATAAGCCAGCAACAAAGTACGCTGAGCGTGCATCTGCCAGTCTTTCAGTTGGACGTGATACCCTGCAATTTGCTCTTCCGATAAACCCCGGCAAAGTCCCAAAACGATTTCCGGTGCCCCTTTCACATATACAACCTTTCGTCCCAACACGGAGGAATTCACTATCGTAGCCATATATTTCCGCTCTGAAGAGAAAGGCAGACGAGCCACTTCTTCCACTCCTTGGCGCACCTTCATATAATCCGAACCGCGCCCTTGCATCCAAAGCAACAAAGCCACTTCCGTGGGATTTCCCAACCCCTCCGTACGGGATTCATTCAAAAAGGCAGTCGTATTGCAGGCGATAGCTTCATCCAAGAGTGCCGAATCCTCATCTTGCATCAGCATTTGCGACACGGTCATGCGATTTTGTGTCAATGTTCCGGTCTTGTCCGTACAAATCACCGTAATGGCCCCCATCGTCTCGCAAGCATGCATCTTACGTACCAGGTTATTGGTCTTCAGCATACGACGCATATTCAATGCCAGACTTAACGTCACAGCCATCGGCAATCCCTCGGGAACAGCCATGACAATCAACGTCACAGCCATCATGAAATTATTCAGCACCATCCCAAACACATGCCAATAGTTCTCACTCCCCCACATATCGACCTTGGGGACATATTCCATCAAACCATGTACCGTAAATATCGTAAACGTAAGGAATGCCACGGTATAGCCTATCTTACTAATGAAACCGGCCAAACGATCCAACTGTTTGTTCAATGGGGTCTTCTCACCGGTCAGCACCGTCGCTTCGCGAGCTACCTGACCAATCTCCGTATGGTCGCCCACAGCTATCACACGAGCCGTAGCACTCCCCTCTACAATGGTCGTGCCACGCATCAATCGATTCGTGGCATACGGGGCATTTTTATCAAAATCCGAATGGTCCGTACTTTTCCGCGTAACCGGCTCTCCCGTCAGATTCGATTCATTCACCTGCAAACTTTCAGCCTTCAACAACTCGGCATCGGCAGGTATCTCGTCTCCGGTTTCCAACATGATGATGTCTCCCACCACAAGTTCCTTACGCGGAACCTCACACACCTGTCCGTTACGTACAACCCGTACAAGCGCCTCGCTTCCCAAAGCATTCAACACATCGAATTTACGGGCGGCATCGTACTCAAAATAAAAGCCGATGCCTGTAGCCAACAATATGGCACACACGATTCCTATGGTCTCTGCAAATTCATTTTCCACAAAAGCGACTACAAAAGACAGCAAGGCGGCTACCAACAATATCCGTATTACGGGATCCTGGAATTTCTCCAGATAAAGCCTCCACATTGAAGGGCGTTTTGGCGGGGTCAGTTCGTTACTCCCATGACGGGCACGGCTCTCTTCTACTTGCCGGTCATTCAAACCGACACTCAACCAATCAGTCTCTTTTGTACTCATCTTTACCTTAAATTATATGCGATTTCTGTTTCATACATCATTTCACGATGCGAAAATACAATAGTTCCGGCAATATTGAAAGCTTTTCCCTCCATTTTTTACCTTTATTGTTTGCATATCTCAATAAATCATATTACTTTTGCACTGCAATTTCAAAAAGAAGTTGTTTCGGACTTGTAGCTCAGTTGGTTAGAGCAACAGACTCATAATCTGGAGGTCCCTGGTTCAAGCCCAGGCTGGTCCACTTTCAAAATCAGGGAGTTACGAATTTCGCAACTCCTTTTTTCTTGCCCTTGCGTAAACAATGCGCAAACAAACTGTTTGAGTTGATTATGTTTACGCATAGAATTTCTATAAAACTCCATGCAATCCTAATTTCTCTATATACGGGGCAGTAGCATAAGATTGCGTTGTTTTCCACTCATTTGCCTGTTAAATAAGCTCAAATATATTCCATTTGCATATTTGCAAGAAAAAATATTGTAATTTTGTAAGTGTAACGCATTTATGGTAAGCCATGGCCTCAATGGTGCTCTTTCTTGAAAAAGAAAAGTGAGTTTACCTAACCTTCGTGGGAGGGTCATCCCATTCCGATGAATCGAAGCGTAAAGGGAGTGTTAGTCGGAGGGCACTCTATGACAAACGAAACGCGAGAGTTGCTTCAGGGGTTGAGACCGATTAGCATAAGCCCGGTTACCAGTCAGCGACAGAAGACAACGAGATTGCACCGCTGCATATAACGACAATGTTTTTGTCCACCTATGGATAGGAACTCAGTGGTTATATGCAGCGTTTTGTGTATGTATGCCTCACATTGCAAAATGTCTGTATTCAGAGGTTATGTTGAACATAAACAATGAATGCAATGGAAAAACTGACAAAATCCATGTCCCTTTTCAAAGAACGTAACTGTTCTGTTTCTATCGTGTTGGACTCACGTACTCGCAGAAAAAATGCGTATGAGTTTCCATTATCTCTTCGTTTCACGGTAGACCGCAAATTCTTTTATTTCACAGTTGGAAGTTCTTTTACTGAAAGAAAGTTTTCAGATATTTGTAATGCAACTAAATGTAAGAGCGAGAACTACAGACTTCAAAAAGAGTGGAAAGATACCCTTATTCCTAAATACAAAGAAATTCTGATGAATCTGAATAAAGGTGGCATTCTGACATTTGAAATGGTACGTCAATGTATCATGGGAGAAGAAGTCGCAACACCCAATGAAGAAACAAATAAACCACAATCTTTTATTGGCATATGGGAAGAAATCATTAGCGGATTACGAACAGACGATGATGGTGCACGCTTTACTACAGCAGAGAGTTATGAGTGCGCACTCAAATCATTAAGAAAGATACTCGGACCAAATATGATTAAAGGATTTTGCATTAGTGCAGCAGAAATTCAGAAGTGGAAGGACGGAATGCATAATGGAGTAAAAGATGAGAATGGGAAGATAATAGGAAAAATCAGTGATACTACCGCAGGGATATATTTACGCTGTTGTCGTGCCGTATGGAATAAGTGTGTACATGAAGGCTATCTCAAAGATGTTCCTTATCCTTTCTCTAACAAGAAGGAGAAAGGGCTTGTAAGTATTCCTAAGAGCGCAAAGCGCAAACAAAGTTTTCTGAATGTTAATCAAATGACAGAACTATATAACCTCTTTGTATCCAAGAAATATCCCGAATATTGGTCAGAAGAATATACCAAACGCGCTCACTACTCATTGGGATTGTTTCTTGCCCAGTATTTGTGTAATGGGTTCAATATGGCAGATGCAGGGCGATTGACTTACGATAATTATTATTATCAGACACATGGTAAAGCTTTCCGCTTCAACCGTAAGAAAACTTCCCGAAGAAGTACTGACGGTTCCGAAGTAATCGTTCCTATCATACCTCCTTTACAATATATTTTAAATGAAGTGGCTGCACCTCCGACCCGAGGCGGTTTGGTCTTTCCCCACATATTAAAAGGAACTGAAACAGAAGAACTGCGTCGCAAATATACAATGCAGGAAAACTCTAATGTGAAAGACCGTATCATCAAAATATGTCACGAAGCACTGAAGTGGGATAAATCCATCTGTCCGTCTGGTACATGGTGCCGTCATTCGTTTGCCACGAACTTACATAATGCCGGAGTAGATATGGATTATATTTCTGAAAGCATGGGACACGCATCTTCTGATCATGCAATCACTCAAATATACATTGAGCACTATCCACTTGAAATTCAGATGGAAAATAACTCAAAGCTGTTGAATTTGACAAAAACTTCTGAAAGAGATTTGTTATTGGCAAAACTGACGAGTATGTCCACTGAGGATTTAGCCAAATTGTTTACACGACCATAACACGATTTTGAGGATGATTCATTTCATAGAGAGAATAAGAGACTATTTTACTAGAAAGGATTGTGCTGATATGGCTATTCGTAATTGGAAATCCGCCAACGAAGAATTGTATGCCAATTTCTGTAAACGCATGGATGCTGTTGAAAAGGGTAACTTATCTGTTTTGACAGATATGTATCAGATGATGCGGGAATGTACACCGCCAGAAGCTTTGCTGTTATATAACTGGCTTTCTGAACTTATAAATGGAAACGGCAAAAATGTACAGAATATAGCCAATCAACAATGGGCCGGCAAGTATACAGATATTATAGCCCAATGTATTACCAACAAACGGTTATGGATAGGCATAAACATAAAAACGGCTACGGTAGAGCTACTCACATCCCCAAAGTCAGAATTACTGATGGTTCATTCCAAAACACCTCTTGAAATTTGGAATCGTTTGCCACAGGAAACGAAAGCCTATTTGACTGGGCAGTTGGATGTACTAATGAGAAACAACAAAGGATGCTATCTGTTAAGCAATCTTGAAAGAAAAATGGTGTATCAGTTCTTGACGTACATTTCCCAAATCATCGTCCTATCACACGCCGTGTTTGTTGGAGAGTTTGTGGCTAACCTGTACGATTATGTGATCGAGAAAAAGGAGGCTTTAAGTTATTGTATGTACTATTTCGTAATATTTGACCACGGCCTTTCACGTATGGCTAAGTTGCTTGACCGTCTGTTGAGTAGTGAAGAAGTTGATAATGGCGATATGCTTCTGATAAAATCGTGTATTGCTTTGCTTGTTAATAAAAGCATAGAGATAGGAACTGAAAGTAAAGCCGAATGGGAAGCAACGGCTGAAGTATGTAATCCGGATATTTGGAAAGAAGTTATGTTTGCCTTGCGAAAAGTGAAAGGTAAACGTGGAAACAGAAAAATAATACAATCATTGGATGACATCCTTATTGGGGATAAGGAACGTATCAAACAAGGCATTTACTCTTTTCTTGAAGAGAACACCGAAGATATAAGCCTTGCCTATTTATTGAAAGCTCTGGTAAAAGCTGGAAGAATGAAGGCTTCTATAAGATACATGACATTTCATCGTGCCATCGAACAATTCTACCAGCGACATTACGGACATGACATTCCACAGAAAAGATATGGTGAAATCAAAGACATTACATTGACTTCACCTCAAAGAGGAAACAGTTATATCAAAGCAAAACGGATAATAGACCGATGGACAGATTATTTTATAAAAAACGGGTAGTTGGGAAATCCAGCTATCCGTTTTTACTTTCTGTAAATATCTGTTGTAAATCGGTCGGTTATATTAAGGTATAAATAAGCCGACCAATACGCTGAGTTTCATACAATACCTTTGCTTGTGAAATCGGTTTCACAGAGTTAAACCGAGGCTTAAAGTATTCAATAACTAAACAAATAAAGGTATGGAAGAAAAATTCAATCTAAACCAGTTGCTCCAAAAGCCCATTGCTATGATGACCGGCGAGGAACTTTGTTTTCTAATTACAAAAAGTGTAGAGTCCACAGAAAAAGCTACATCCCCAATAGCTCCAAAAGGCAACTACTATGGAATAGAGGGTATTGCCCGTGTGTTTGGATGTAGTGTACCTACGGCTAATCGCATTAAGAAGAGCGGTATAATTGACAAGGCTATCACACAAATAGGACGAAAAATTGTAGTGGATGCAGACCTTGCATTATCGCTGGCAAAGGAATCGGGTGGTATCCACATTAAAGAGTAAACAGTATGAAAGAGAATTGGAAACAGCAGCTGGCAACAGACAGCTACGGGAATCTTTTCCGCTCCATAAGTAATTATAGGCTCATCTTTACATCGGATGAAAACTTGAGCATGATAAAGTACGATACCTTTTCTCAGGATGATATATGTTTCTGTTCTTTATTCCATAATGTCAATGGCAATAAAATTGATGAAGAGTCAGTTGGAAAGATACAAGACTACCTGGAAAGGACATACAAATTATATCTGACGCAGAACAAAGTATTTGAAATATTAAAAACAACCTCTTTGGAACGTAGTTTTAATCCTGTACAGGATTTTATCACCCAAGAAATATGGGATGGGCAACCTCGTATAGCCACAACTATTATTGATTATTTAGGAGCGGAAGATACTCCACTTGTAAGGGAACAAACAAAGTTATGGTTCGTAGCGGCTGTTGCCCGGGTTTTTACCCCCGGTTGTAAGTTTGACAACGTATTGACTCTGCCTGGTCCCCAGGGCATCGGAAAAAGCACCTTTTTCAAAACCATCAGTGGAAAGTGGTTCAACGATTCGTTCTCTTTTGCCAGTGGTGACAAGGAGAAGGTAGAAACCATAACCAATGGTTGGATTATAGAAATAAGTGAGTTGAACGGTTTAAAACGGGCAAATGATGCAGAGGCAGCCAAAGCTTTTCTGAGCCGCTGTAGTGACTTCATGCGTCCTGCATACGGACATAAGGTAGTGGAATTTATGCGGCACAATGTCTTCGCAGCTACTACTAATGAAACAAATTTCCTGCAAGGTGACAATGGAAACCGTCGCTGGTGGATAATCCCGGTCAAAGGTAACGGTCATGTATCAGAATGGTTGGATATTTTACAACGTACTGTTCCTCAACTTTGGGCAGAAGCGTACGTCTATTATCGGCAAGGAATGAAACTTTACTTAACACCAGATTTAGAAATCAAAGCAAATGAGGTACAGGGGCAACATTCCAACATTCTTGTTGACCCCATCATGGAAGATTTGGAAATGTATTTGGAGCGTGAGATCCCCATCCAATATGCAAGTTGGACTATTCCTAACCGATTGGCTTATCAAAAAGGAGCATACCCAGATTCCAACTTCAAAATGACCACACTCAATATGGTTTGTGCCCGGCAGATTATAGAGGAACTACCCAATGATATAGTCAGGCGCAATCCGTCTAAGTACACATCACAATATATTAATCGCCTGATGTCTATGATTCCTAATTGGGAACGGAGTGAGCAGGAGAAGGTCAAGGGGTTGCATCCTGCCTATTGTGACAAGACAGGACGGACAAAGCATCCTTGGGTGAGGGTGAGCACACCGAGCGAAGAAGTTTATGCCGCATTACCCAATGAGCCGGATTTACCATTCTAAATATCAAAATGAGAGAAAAGGATAAACACTAATAATCAAAGAGAATCCAAAAGACAATATATCCATAAATACGAATGTATTATATTGTATATTTGTGTATTATAAAATCATATTCATTTTCTCATTTATTCCTGTGAAACTCCATTTATACCCATTATCGAATTATTTTTGTTACCTGTTTCGATACTTATATCAAACTTATTTGCTACCTTTGCATCAGGATACAAAACGTTGGAGCACAATGGGTAGAAAAAAGCAATCAAAAGTAGACAAAAGTCCGTTCAAGCTGCGAAGAAGAAGACTTGTGGACGGTCGTGAGTCCCTTTTTATAGACCGCACGGTTGACGGCAGGCACGAATACGAGTTCCTTAAATTGTATCTTGTGCCGGAAACCTCCGTCAAAGCGAAACGTGAAAATGCAAAAACACTCCGTCAGGCGGAAGAGATTATTCTTGCCAAGACCGAAAACATGGTTGATGACAAGGCGCAGGAGGAAGCGGCCAAGGACAAGTCCAAAATGTTGTTGTCCGACTTCATTGGCTTGCTGATAGAGGAATACAAGCAACGGGAGCAGCCCACACATCTGCATTTAAGGGCATCACGTACCAAATTTGAGAAGTTCCGCCCGGGTGCAAGATTGTGTGACATGGACAAGAGATTCTGTACCGATTATGCCGAGTGGCTTCAATCCGAACCTCTCACTCCGCAGGGAAAGCCGCTCGCACAAGCCACCGCCTGTTCCTGTTTCTGGATTCTCGGTATCATCCTGTCCGCTGCCTGGCAGAAAGGATATATAAAGAGCAATCCTTGGAAATTGCTGAGTGCCCGGGAAAAGATAGCGAGACCGGAGAGCAAACGCGAGTTTCTGACCCTTGACGAAGTCCGCAAGTTGGAGAACACTCCCTATATCAAGGAGAATATACGCAGGGCATTCCTGTTTGCCTGCTATTGCGGGTTGCGTGTAGGTGATGTTACGGACTTGTGCTGGAGCGACATATCAGTCAATGGCGGGCGACACTTCGTGTCGGTGGTGATGCAGAAAAATTCCAAACCCATACCCCTTCCACTTCCGGCAAAAGCGTTGTCATGGCTTCCTGAGCGTGGAGAACCGGAATCATCGGTATTCTCGCTTCCGTCACATACCGTTCTGAACAAGCATTTGCGTAAATGGGCGGAACTGGCAGGACTGGATAGATACCTTCATTTTCACCTGAGCCGCCATACCTACGGAACGATGCTGATAACCGCCGGGGTTGACCTTTATACCGCCAGCAAGATGATGGGACATGCCGATGTGCGCCCCACGCAGGTTTATGCGAAAATCGTTGACAGAAAAAAAGAAGAAGCCGTTTCACTGATAGACAAAGTATTTTAGATATGGCAGCAAATAAAAAATCGAATAAGTTGAAAGAGCCGGTAAGGGTTCGTACAAAGAAACTTGCTGACGGTTCTGAATCGTACTACCTTGACATCTACGTCAACGGCAAGCGGAGTTATGAGTTTTTGAAGATGTACCACCTGCCGGAAGTCAACGCGAGGGTCAGGGAGCAGAACCGCGCCACCCGTGAGGCTGTCGAGACCATAAAATCGCAGCGCATCATCGAGATTACAAACTCCAAAGCCGGAATCAGGAACAAGTCCGCATGGCAGAAACTGATGTTGGCGGACTGGCTGGAAAAGTTCTATTCCAACCAGGAACGCAAGGGCATCAAACGTATTGATAAATTGAGAAGCATCATAAAGGTCATCAACCAATACGGCAAGAACACCCGGATGGGCGACATAGACAAGAAGTGGGCACTCGGTTTCATTGGCTGGCTCCAACACACTTATAAAGGAAGACAGGAGAAACTGCTGGAACAGGGAACAGTCGTGGCCTATATCTCCCAACTCTCCATTGCCCTGAATGCCGCAGTCCGTGCGGAGTGGCTGGAGGAAAATCCGTTCATGCTTCTCTCGGCTTCGGAGCGTGTAAAGAAACCGGAATCGAAACGCCAGTTCCTTGCCATCGAGGAGGTGAAACTCCTTATTGCCACCGAATGCCGTAACATGACGGTCAAACAGGCTTACCTGTTCTCGTGCTATTGCGGACTGCGCCTGAGCGACATGGAAACCCTTTGCTGGAAAGACATCATATGCAATGACGGCAGGTACATGATTGCCACCGTGCAGCAGAAGACATCCACTCCCATCTATACACCGCTCTCCCAAAATGCCGTCAAGTGGCTGCCTGAGCGGAAAGCGGATGACAGTGACGATACGCTTGTTTTCGCAGGACTTCCGTCACGCCCGACCACCAACAAAATCCTCAAGCAATGGGTGGAGAAAGCCGGTATTGACAAGAAAATCACCTATCACACGAGCCGCCATACCTTCGGAACGATGATGATGACCGTGGGGGCAGACCTTTACACCACCTGCAAACTGATGGGACACGCCGATGTGCGCACCACGCAGATATATGCGAAAATCGTTGACAGCAAAAAAATCGAGGCGGTCAATATGGTGGACAGGATGTTCGAGCAGACAGAATCCGACCGTTGATAAAATCATTTGCTTTTATATTTGAGGACGGGACTTGACTTTTTCAGACAAATACAGTTTTGTTTTAGTCAAACCCCGTCACTTTTTCTCATATAAAGAGTAAAAGCCTTTCCTGCTTACCAAATATCGAGATTGATGCGGTTTTTTGTGAAAACTAATTTTGAGATTCACGGGTAAAAAACAAGCATTTTGAGATTAGTGTAATATTTTAGCGAAAACATTTTGAGATTAGCGTAATATGTATTACCTTTACAGCCAAAAGGTCAATATATGATATTCAAAAGAAAAATATACGATGAGCTTCTGCAATGGAAGCGGACGGATGACGGCAGGACAGCCGTCCTGATACAAGGTGCAAGACGTGTCGGGAAATCCACTATAGCCGAAGAATTTGCGGCTAACGAATACGAAACCTATTTACTGGTGGATTTTGCCGCCTGTTCTACCGAAATCCGAGAGTTGTTCAATGACGTTTCCGACCTTAACCGTATTTTCATGCGCCTGCAACTTGAATATGGTGTAGAGTTGAAAGAACGTAAATCAGCCGTCATCTTTGACGAAGTCCAGCTCGCGCCAAAAGCAAGACAGGCTATCAAGTATCTTGTGAAAGACGGCAGATATGATTACATAGAGACCGGCTCATTGATTTCAATCCGGAAGAATGTCAAGGATATCCTGATTCCAAGCGAGGAAGTCAAATTAAGTATGTATCCGATGGACTATGAGGAGTTCAAGTGGGCATTGGGTGACACGGCCACGATAAAACTGCTTCGAGGCTGTTTCCTGGACAGGATGTCATTGGGGGATGCGACGAACCGCAAACTGATGCGTGACTTCCGACTGTATATGCTTGTAGGCGGTATGCCGCAGGCTGTGGCATCCTACCTTGAAACAAACAATCTCGAAAAGGTGGATAGCGTAAAACGCTCCATCATCACCTTGTATGAAGATGACTTCAACAAGATAGACCCTACAGGAAACGCATCCAAGATGTTCCGCCAGATTCCTGCCCAGCTGACAAGCAACGCAAACAGGTATCAGGCATGGAGTGCAACGGACGGAAAACGCAATTCCGAACTGGCGGAGATTATATCCGAAATCAAGGAGTCGATGGTAGTCAATATGTCTTATCATGCCAACGACCCAAGTGCGGGAATGGCATTGCACCAAGACCCGGACAAATACAAGATGTTTGCAGGTGATACAGGCTTGTTTGTCACTCTCGCATTTTGGGACAAGAAATTTACCGACAACACGATTTATCACAAACTGCTCAGCGACAAACTAAGTGCGGATCTCGGATATGTCTATGGAAACGTCATCGCACAAATGCTGAAAGCCTCCGGACATGAGTTATATTATTACACATTCCCTACCGACAGCGGAAAGCACAACTATGAAGTGGATTTCCTGATTGCCGACGGGGACAAGATAAGCCCTATCGAGGTAAAATCTTCCGGTTATAAGGCACACGCGTCGTTGGACGCCTTTTGCAAAAAGTTTTCAGCCCGGATAAAAAACAAGTATCTGATTTACACGAAAGATATGCGTAAAGAGGAGGATGTACAGTATCTTCCGGCATATATGACAATGTTTCTTTGATTATGGATGTTATGCTATCAAATATTACCCTAAGGTTAAGTGAGATAAACACGCTTCTCACCACTTGCAAACCGGAAGATTTCTCTTTTAGTCAGGTCTTGTCATTATCCCTGTTCTACCGTGATTTCAGCGATACGAACAGCTTTGTCAATGTGGCCACCGGCTTGGCAAAGGAGAATCCCGGACAACTGTCGGAACTTTCATCCTCCCTTATTTCGGAAGCGGACAGATACCTGTCGCTTGACAGGTCGGCCTTGCAGTCAGTGGACTTCAAAGCCGTATTCGAGGAACACCTCAAACCGTTTGAACGCAGACACGAAGAAGCCAATAGAACAGCTACAAGATTGTGGCGGGAATATTCGGCGATGAGCAACCGGCTGGATTTCCTGCCGCTGGATTCCGAAGAATACAAGTCGCTTGATGTGGAATGTGATGCGGCAAAGGCAGAATATGACAAGGCTCATGCGCACGTGAACCTCTTATATAATGAGTGGCAGCAGGAGCGCGGGCGGTATTTCTGTGTGTACTGTTTCAAGCCGATGTTCCTTGACGTGCTGGTGGAACGCCTGAAAGGTATCGCGGAAAGCATCATTGCCGACATCAGCCGCATGAAGGAGGACAAGCCATGACCCGGACAGACCTGCTGCAGGAGACATCCGCGTGGATGGACACCGTTGACCTTGCCCTGTGCCTGTTCATCTATGAGGTGTGCAACGACTGTCAGTTCGAGTTTGCATCGGGCAGCGACTTCGTGAATTTCATGAACCTGAAGCCCACTTCACACCCTGTTGCCGTGCGCCCGAAAGAAAATCTGCGTGTCTGTTACATGGTGTTCTCTGTTTCGCAGACCATCCGGCCGCGCGAGCGTGGCAGGCTTTGGGCGGAAGAGTTCCTGAAACGCTGCGGCATATCCAAGTCATACTATGACAAGCACCGCAGCGATGTCTGCGGCAACGGTACGACAAAAGAGAACCGGGAATACCGCAAATCCGTTGACAAGGCCATCGAAAACGCAAGGAGGTTTAGAAGCACCCCGTAACCGCCCGCCAGTTCCCCATTTGAGATAATATATTTCTATCGCATCAGTGCGCCATACTGCTGAATACCAGTAGTATGGCGCACTGCCGTTTTATGCACTTTCCCCATTCGCTCCACATTGTGCCCCTTGGTGTCCAAAGTAACTTTGCAAACGAAACGGAAGGCAACAAAAGGCTAAATGTCAATGTATTCCGTGCTGTTGCAGCAGGACTTGAATAACAATTAAAACAATAAACGGACAGACGATATGGAAAATGAACGCAACTTGATGACCACCACCGAAGCGGCCCGGTATCTCGGAGTGAAACCGAGCTATCTCTACAAGATGATGATGCGCCGCGCAATCCCTTACTACAAGCCGGGAGGAAAGCTGTGTTTCTTCGCGAAGGAAGACCTTGATGCCTGGCTGAAACGGGTACGGGTAAAGTCGCAGGACGAAATAGACAGCGAGGCAGCACGCTATCTGGCAAACCGTGAGAAGGACAAATGATTTATCCACTTATAAAACAGAACCCAACTATATACAATGATATACCAAGATAATAACTGATTTTACATTAAATGAACAGCCAACCTTGTTAATTCGAGATTGGCTGTTTTACGTTATATGCTTTATATCAGATTATTCAGTAGGTTCAACACCAAACAATACATTTATCTTTGGTAATTTGAAATACATTCTATCTTTAATATTGTATGAATCATATAGAATTACAAAATCATTGCTTGTTGCAGGGAATAATAGCTTAACGCATGTTTCTCCTTTCTCTGAAACCCCAACATATTCATAGAAAGTGAAATCTTCGATATCGTCAATCATTTTCAGAACATCAAGAACTTCGGTTTTATCAGCATATTCAGATTTACTTGATGTCAATGTCAATTTGTCTATATCTGTATAAGGCTTAAATACACCATTCTCCTTGTATCCTATTTGCAATTGGCTACCTGCTGGTATTATTGAATTTACTGAATTGAACTTTAAAAATGTATAATTTGATGTGTTGTTATAAAAGCCAATAGGAATCATAACATTTCCTTGTATGCAGTTATCGACAAATCTAAATGTGTATGTTCCATACAATTTATCATTGAATCTCTTTTTCCATGTATATGATGTTTTATCGTAATACCAGTGAATAACATTGTTTGAATAGGTTACTGTTCCTGAGTTTTTATCAGTAAACGTAACTTTTAAAGTTTCTTTACCTGTTTTCATGGTTTTACCTATATATTGATATAATTCGCCTTTACATGGAGTTGCTTGATAATGTACTGTAAACACGTTGTTACCTGTTAGGTGTCCATCAGCATCAAGATTATATGTATATGAATAATCTTGATACATGTAATCATCAGGTTGCGATGTTCTTGCTTTGTCACTGTAAATCTTTTGACTAAATGCTGAAAGAGACAGCATAACGATTAGGGAAACTAATGAAATACGTTTCATAACTTAAAAGTTTTGTTGCTCCCCAATCCCCAAAGAGCCTTATACAAATGGAGAGGCGTGAGACTGTTAGACTTATATCAAGTGTGGGTTCTGGACTACCCTGTGTTGAATATAAGAAAAACAGCTCACGCCCATAGCTGTATGTAAACACTTAGAGTGCTATATACAAACCACAGGGGAACGTTCTTACCTATTCTCTCAACACAGTTTGAATTGTCCAGATTCACACTTGAGAAAAGAGCTAAACGCTTCCTAAAATTATGTTGTCCAAAAGGACAATACAAAGGTACTAATTTTTATTGAATTAACCATAGCCACCGGTTAACATTGAATGCGTTATCTGTCTATGTTTCTTGGAAATAAAATGTACGAACCTTTCTATCTCTCCGATTTTTCTTGTTGTGTACTTATAGGAAAACTCATCGCAATACATTTGCAGATACTTATGACTAACTACATGATATGTGCTTTTTATGCCACGTTTTAACATTGACCAAAAGCCCTCAATCCCATTTGTATGGTAGCCCTCTTTGTTTTTATAGCTACCCTTATTATGGTTAACGATTTTATGGTAGTACATATTAGATATTCCTTTATAACCTTTCCAACCATCTGTTACGACAATAGAGCCTGGTTTTATAAGTGCATAGATTAACGCTTTCAAAGTATTTCCACTTGTATCCGTAACTACAAATGAGTTAACCTTATCTTCGGTTAATAAGCCAACCACAGGAACTTTTTGTTTAAGGCTTCTACCTTGATTTTGCCAAATTTTGCCTTTGGTTTTACCGCCTACATAGGTCTCATCGACTTGCACAATACCACCGTAACTGTCTAATATGTCTTCTAATTCTCCATTTAGATTACACCGTATTTTCTGTAACATATACCACGCTGTTTTCAGAGTAACGCCTATATCTTTAGATAACTGAATACTACTAATGCCTTTCTTATGGGAGAGTAACATATGTATTGCATAAAACCAACTTTTCAGAGGGGCATTACTTCGTTCAAAGATAGTCCCTTTTGTAACAGTAAATGTTTTCTTGCAATTTCGACATTTATATAATCCATTAAACTCTCCATTACGGTTTAATTTGTAATGTCCTTTGGATTCATGGTTACAATACGGACATTTAGGCATACCATGCCATCTATGTGTTTCTAAGAATTCTCTACATGATTTCTCATCATGCAAAGAGTTCATTAGCTGAATAAATGACTTTGGTTGCCTCATATCTGTTCGATTTGGGCGGTAATACAGAATTTACGGTTTCATGTTCAATGTATTTTTATATTATTCAATATAATCATTTTATATAAAACACTAAGGGTCAATGAATAAAAATGTTATTCATCGATCCTTATACGAAATATAAAATTTGTTAAATTTACTAACTAATAGAAAATCATATGATTACATGTGAAAAAGATTACCGAGAATTTTGTAAACATGCCAAAGTGATAAATCAAGGGCAATGGAAAGCCAAAATGGACGAAAATGGCAAGACCTTTTGGGCTAATAATGTTCTTGGTATAACTATTAGTGAAGGTACTGAACGCGTTTTGTCTGATTATGAAAAATATGAACTACTAAAGAAAGCTGCATTAAAGCATGACATTAATGTCGATGACATTACTAAAAACTTTAAATTCTGATGTTGTAACAAAAACAAATTGAATCTTGTTAAATTTGATAGTAGATTTACTAAAATCTAAATGCCTTGTAATTGAATATACACCAGTTTCTATTTTGTTCATGAATAGAGGGCATTGCATTACCAATGTTTCAGGTTCAATTTGAACTATATTAATGTATTTAATTCGTAGTTCTTTTGTATTATTAACAATGTTAAATTGCAAAGTGTTTAACTTTTTACAGGCAATAGATACTGTAATATCTAAAATGTCGATATTTGGGTGCATTATCGTTTATTACTATGTTTCTGCAAAGATACAAAGATAACATTAATGACCAAAAGAATCTAACAGTTTAATATCTAATAAATTAAGTGAAATAAAGTATATAGTTGGGTTCATTATTACCGGATATATTCCCCGAATATGAGTATATAGTATTGGATGTGGTTTACAATGAAGTTTCAAAGAATAATAAAACGAAAAAATTCATAGACAACTATCTTCACCATTTTCCAAAATTGAAACAAGAAACATTTGCTCCAAAAGGAGAATCAATAAAAGAATATTTTTCATTGCAACGAGTATTGGGAAAGGGAGAGAGTGCCTGTATGGTATATTGTAGGGACAATAAAGATGTATTGGGGAGTAGTAATTTAAGAGATATAAAGGACTACTGTTCAAAGAACTGCATAACTTATTTAACAACTCTTGATTTTCTATATTACGCTTATTGCAGAAAGAAAATGACACAACAAGAATGTACTGAATTTATGCAAGCTGTAAATGATGCAGGAAGCAAACTTCCTATTATTGACATAACCCAATATACATGTACCGTGCAAATCTAATTGCACACAATTTGCACACATCTTAAGAAAATAGAAGAAAACAAGAGAGATTATTTGAAAAAGAAATACTACCTTTAGGCTTGGAAATCAAGGAGTATGAGCCTGAAAAGAAATGAAGAGCAAATTACTGAAAATCAATTATTTGCGACTCATAATCTGGAGATCTCTGGTTCAAGCCCAGACTGGTCCACTATAAAAATCAACGGCTTACGAAAGATATTCGTAAGCCGTTTTTTATTTCAATTATATTACTTCACAAGCCCGTCGCACGGCGCTGTTTATGAAGATTCTACGTGAAATCAGATGTATTTCTACCCTGCAAAAAGAATGTAAAAGCAACGCAACTGGCTCTTAATAAGTTTACTCTATTTTTGTTGCATCAAAACTTGACAACATAAACTTTAAAAGAAAAAAAGAATGAAAAAGAGAATGCTGACACTTCCGTTGCTTTCGTTAGCAATTTGCGGGTATGCCCACTGCATAGAAGGCAACCCTGTCATGAAAATCAATGAGACGTCCACGTTCGAGGCTCCCAAGAATGAAACTGTCACCCATTACGATTGGACGGCTCCTATCGGTTGCAAAGTCATATCGGGACAAGGAACACCTTCCGTCGAAATTTCATCTTCCTTTCTATCACAAGACAGCCCGGTCCGCCTGATAAGAACATTCACCGATGAACACAAAGATACCTTGGAGACTCCTATAAAATTCTGCCGCTACGTGCAAAGCATACAAGACCACACCATTGCTCCGGGAGAGACAATAAATATAGGAGGAAAAGATTACTCCGAAGCTGACATTTACTACACACCGGCCGAAGGTGAAAACGCCTGTGGACAAGTCGTGGCACACCGGCTGACCGTGGAGCCTAAAACCGGTAGCTACGCCGATATGACGAAACCTTACCTCCAAAGCGCGGAAGACACCGCCATCTGGATTAGCTGGAAAACCTCTTTCGAAAACACCCCTAAAGTCATTTACGGAACTTCAAAAGACCAACTGACGCAGACCTTAGAAGGTACCATTGACAATCTTTCAGAAGACGGTTTCCCATATTATTGGAACTCCATCCGCCTTACCGGACTGCAACCCAACACGGTGTACTATTACCAAGCTATCAGCGACGACAAGAAAAGCGAAGTATGCCATTTCCGCACCATGCCGACCCCCAAAAGCCATGAACCCATGCGCATTCTGTTAATGGGCGATCACCAAATCAAAAGCCGAAGCGGATATGAGTGGCTAATGAAAGCAGCACAACGTAAGATCGAAGAAAAATATGGCGACCTTACCGAAAACATCAACATGATTATGAATATCGGCGACCAAGTGGACGTAGGTACATTGGACCAATACGAACAGATACACCTGTTCAAATCGCAACTCATGTCACCTTATCTCCCTATCATGACAGCCGTGGGAAACCATGAAACTTATAACGACCCGGGTATGCAGAGATATGCCGCACATTACCACTATGAGAACCTTACCTACCAAGGTATCAGCAGTGGCACGGAAAACTATTACGCTTACCAAGCCGGCCGTATCCTCTTCGTTGTTTTGTCCACTGAACATACCGGCAACGCCCAAAAAGAATGGGTGAGAAAAATTGTAGATGCTGCCAAAAAAGACGATTCAGTAGATTTCATTATCAGCGTAAACCATCGGCCTATCCAAGCCGAGCAATACATCGGTGACATCTCGACATGGGTTAGAAATGAAATCATACCCATTCTGTCCGAAACCCCGAAGCACGTACTGAACTACGGAGGCCACCATCATTTGTACCATAGGGGACAATTGACCGATTATCCGCTATATCACATCATTAACGGTGCTGCCTCTTGGGATCAAATGTGGGGCATGTCTTCCGAACAAGACTACGACGACGTACAAAAAACCATTGACTATTGGAGCTACCAGATTCTGGAGTTTGATTTCGATAAAAAAGAAATGAAGGCGGAGTGCTATGCCATCGGTAACAAGGAACTGGTAGTGGACAATATTCTAATTGACTCCTTCAGTCGTACTTTGGGTAAAGCTGCTCCGGAAAAGCCGGAAATCAAGGAAATAACAGAAGAGACCATCACCCTGCCTTATACGTTCAAAGGAAGTCCATATAAAACCACTACGAATGAACAACTAAATAGCGTACAATACCAATTCTCACTCAACCAAGACTTTTCTACCATAGAATACAACAAGGTACGCGACGTCGAAGACCTTTACGGTTCTACGGGGAAACCCTTACACATCCCCATTGACCTCAATGAAAATATAGACATCACTCAACTTACCATTGAGAAAAACAAACTGATAAACGGTACCTATTACGTAAGGATGAGATACCGCGATACCAATATGGAATGGTCGGAATGGTCGGACACCAGACAGTTCACCGTAGAAGGAAGTATAGCAGGTAAACCTTCCATATCTATAACGGACACAAGCGTAACACCAGGAGAAACCATTACCATCGACTACAAATATGCTCCTGAAGGTCAAAACGCATGGATCGGCATCTACCGCAAAGGAGAAGAACCGCATTCCGTTCTTTCGTACAAATGGAAATATACCCCGGCTCAATCCGGTTCAATGAATTTCACCATCGACGAAACCAACGAATACTATGCCGTGCTATTTGAAGATGAGGGATATACGGAAATCAGCGAAAGAATCCCGTTCTATGTCGGTCCCGAACCGCAAATCAGTCTGGAAAAGAGCGAATTCGAAGAAGGAGAAGACATCGTGGTGACCTACTCCAACGCACCGGGCCTGAAGAACGACTGGATCGGCATCTACAAGCGGGGAGAAGTTCCCGGTACATCCGATACATCCGACTCATGGGATTACCTCGGCGGAAACACCGAAGGCACACTCACTTTGGCGAAAGATCTGCCCAAAGGATATTATTTCTTGAATTACTTCACCTTGGGACAGTACTTCGAACCGCGTGAACGAGTTTATTTCTCTGTAGGCAAAGACATATCTTCGCTGTCTACCGACAAGACGGAATTCTCCACCGATGAAGCAATTCTCATCCACTACAAGGACGGTCCGGGTACACCGAAAGACTGGGTGGGTGTCTACAAAGAAGGCAAAGACCCCAACGTGGACGAGCTTGACGGCTTCTATTACACTTACGGAGCCACGGAAGGAACCGTGAGCATCAAAGCCGGTACGCTCGAACCCGGAAACTATTTCAGCGCCCTGTTCATTAACGATTCCTATGACGAAGTTTCCCCGAGAATCCAGTTCACCATAAAGGACGGCACGGGCATCAGACAAGCTAAAAACGAAGACGGGCCACTCTTCTATCCCAATGCTAACGGCTCGCTGCGTATCGAAGGTAACACCTATGAAACAGCCGACATCTTCAACCTGGCCGGAAACCGTGTGCGTCGCACGACTTTGACGGAAGGCAACTGCACTATCGACTTTGCCGACCTGCCTGCCGGAATTTACATCTTCAAATTCCACAACGGGACGAATAACTGCATCGTACACAAAGTCATCAAGAAATAACCTCACACGGAAATATCATTTCCCCAAAAAGGAAGTGCCGGAAGCCTCGGCTTGATAGCCTCTCTTCCGGCACTTCCTTTCTGTTCGTTTTTACGACTGTCCTTCGGTAGTCCGTACCGGATTATTGCTCGGGTAGAACCAACCGTTTTACCAGCCCCTCCAGCGCGCCCAGATTACGAGGGTCTGCATTTACGTCAAGCACATGACCGTCTACACCGATAAGACGATAGGAAGGAAAACTGTTCACGCCCAAATATTGTTCTATGGCCTGCTGCTGGTCGTCCGGCAGGTTATAATGCACCACATTGTCGCCCAGCACGTCGTATTGTTTGATGACGTTCTTCCACGAATCTTCCGCAGAGCCGTTAGCCAAGTAAAGGAACACCACACCGTAAGGACGCATCCGCTCGAACAGTTCATGCGAATGAGACAAGGCTTCCTTACACGGCCTGCACCAAGTGCCCCAAATGTCGAGCAATACGAGTTTGCCGCGATAAGGTTCCGTGAGCTTGCGCAACAATGCCTCGCCGCCGGTCACGTCCTTCACATCTTCTGCCGACTTCAGACTGCCCACTCCGGACAAGTCCCGGTTTTGGATAGCCACGTACTTCTCCTGTTCCCTACTGACGATATCCCATCCGCCCTCAAGCCTGATTTCCCGTTCGGCCTTTGTCATCATCCTGTCCGGCAAAGGTTTCCGTATGTTATCAATCTGCCTGTAAAGATTCCGGGCTAAATGGATTTGGCATAGGATACTGTCGCACCCCGCCGATTCCGCGTTTTCTTTCCAGAAATCTATGTTATCCGCCAATACCTCCTCGTTCAAAACGTCCTCGAAACGTTTGAAGAGCGATATGAAACGTTGCCCCAAATCACTTTTCCCAAACTCCACCACCATTCGTTGACGCAACGAATCCGACGGCTCCGCATTCAGTTTTTCTTGTAGTTCCTTAATGGCCAACTGATAAGCCTCCACGGTGTTTGCCTCCTCCTCCGTCATCGAGATTTCACCTTGCTGCCGCAAACGCTTGAAGGCATTGAATACGGCATTGCCCCTCGCCTTGTCTTTCGCCTTTGAAGAATGGCCTATATAATCCCTCATCAATATGCCAAAATTCTGGCAAAGCGTATAGGGTTTGGGAGGACGCTGCCAGACTTTTGTCCGGACAAAGTCCACGTAATCTTCGGGCAACTGCCAATCGGGCACCGCAAACCGCGCCTGCATCATCGAACGGCCCAACCCTGTCAAAGCAAAAGATTCCATAAAGTAACGGTAACGCCGCGAAAGGTTGGAATGCTCCCCCACACGCCGTGACAGTTCCTCTACCGCATGCCGGTACTTTTCCTCCATCTGTGTCTGGAATTCATCGACCGTCCCTTGCCCTTTCCGGAGATAACCATCCACGTACAAAGGAGGATGCGTCTGCAATTCGTTTTGAAACCGGACATCTTCTCCCATGAAAAGCACATGGCCGGTGGAGAAATCATGCAACAGGAAATAAGTCTCCCCCGGCTCCACCACCGTGTTGATACCCTTCCGCCCTATGTCGATATAGATTTCCGACGTGTTGACCAACGGCACGCGCACGGAGAAACGCCCGGTCGAATCCATGGCTGCCACAAAGGATTCCTGTTTGTCCGTAAAGATGTTGTTGCGTAATATTTCCACGCTTCGCCCTTTCTCCCACGCCTCGGCAGGCATGTCCTTCATCCAACCCACAATGGTCACGCTGTCGTCCGCACGGTAACCGTTGTCCTTGAACCCCTCCCGCAAGTCTTCCACGGGATAGTCAGGCAACGCCGCCCCCGTAATCAGACTGCACTCCACGGCCGGTTCCTTGCCCACGGTGATGCGACGCGTGCCGCGTTTTTCTTTGCCCACCTCCACAGCGAGCTGCTCTCCGCCATAGGCAATCACCCATTGGCCATGCCCGTCTCTCCGCTCCTCTCGGCTCACGACACTCCAAACCTTACCGTCGTATATCACGCCGTCGCCGGAAAAGCCGACAAACCAATCTCCCGTACGCACATCGCGCCAATAGGTGTCCTCCATCCCTTCGGGCCGATAATCCTCCGGACGGATATTGTAAACCGTCCATCCTCCCGGTTCTACCAGATTCATCTTTACCGTCCCAAGCGGTACGGCATCGAATGTCAACGTAAAGTCCACTTCATCGCTCTCAGGCATCGTGTACCGTTCCCCAAGGGGAATGCCCGAGGCATCCCTCACGGGAAAGTTCCGGCCATCCGCTTGCAATTCCGTCGTGCGCAGGATTTGAATCCAATAACCTGAAGGGTAATGTACATGGCACGACACTTCCGTGCGGTCCGCGTGGAGCACCACCTTGGTTACCTCTACAATAGAATGGGTATAGCCCACCACGGGATGGTGCCAAACCACGAAATCGTTTGCCCAAGCACCGACCACGGTAAACGTAACCCACAACAATGCAATAAGTTTCAGTTTCATGTGTTTCATCATGGAATTATCTAAATTAACCGGCATAAATTTACACATATCCCGAAGCCCGGCAAAGCCATGCGTCGGGAAAAGCCGGCACGTTTTGTTTTTTTAGGATTTCCATTCCGTAATCCGGGTAACAGAAAAACCACGTACCACCAAGCTGCCGCTCTCCCTAAAACCAACGCCTACAGACGGAATACGGGCATCAGAAATGTAAACGGCACGATGATTCCGGCACGCCATTATCTGAAGCGACGCACCAACAATCAGTCTTGCCAAAGGCATCCTCATGAAGCCCGATAGGCCTCGGGAGACATCCCGGCCACGCGGGTAAAGTATTTGGAAAAAATAGACGGATCGTTAAAATGCAGTCCGTAAGCAATATCCTTTATTGTCATGGTTGAGTTGCGCAACAAAACCTGAGCCTCAAGAACCACGTACTCTTCAATCCAACGTGAAGCCGTACGACCACCGACCTGCCGCAAGACTGTGGTCAGATAACGCGGCGTGACCGACAATCTGCCGGCATAATAAGCCACACGGCGGTGACACTTATATTCCTTGTAGACCAGTTCAAGAAACCTCCACATCAACTGCTCGTTACGCGAGACCGGATTTTCGGTCTCTTTATATTCCCTACATGCCTCTTCTATCAAATATAAAACACTGACCACCAAATGGCGCACACCTTCTTCTTTTCCGTTTCCTTCGGGCAGTGACATGTAAATCTGGAGCAAACGACGCACACAAGAAAAAGCTTCCTGTATCTTATCTCCCATGGGTACGATAGCACTCCGTACGGATAGCCGCCCCAAAAAATAATCGCGAAGCACTGCTTTCTTCCAGTATTCTTCCGAAAACAAGATACCCGTACAACGGAAATCTTCGCTTCTCGACACAATCCGTACGGCATAATTCGCTGCCAAGCAAAGAATCTTCCCGGCATCGAAGAGGCGGTGACGCAAATTGATTTCAATTTCCATATGCCCTTCTACACAAAAGAAAAAGCCCCAAAACTTCGTCTTCACCGGATAGGGGCGCAAAACGAACAAATCTTCCTCGCGCCAAATGATAAAAGGAGCCTTCTCCTTTCCGAAACCCTCCAAAACCTTCTCATAAGTATAATCACCTCTATTCATACAAAAAGCCATGTATAAAACCTTTTATAGGCCTATTCCTTTTAGGAATCGTACAAAAATACAAATAAAAGGCCGAAATAGACATTGCCATCCGCCACAAGTTTATCTTTCTTTGTACTTTATTTAAAGAACCAGACAATGAGAAAACATTTTTTCAATTTTACATGGAGCCTCATGTGCATGCCTGTCTCTCTTTTTGCCCAGACAGCAGCCACTCCCTACACAGCCAAAGCTAACCAAACGGTACAGGAAACCTTGAATTTTGCCAACCGGCAGGATTTCGAAGATGCACGACGCGGGTTCATTGCCACCAGCGACACACCCAATATCTTCATGGCAAACGGTAAGACATCATATCCCCTCAAGGATTGGGAGTTCCTCCAGAACGACAGTCCCGCCACAGCCAACCCAAGTTTATGGCGGCAATCACAACTCAATAGTATCCACGGCCTGTTTGAAGTCATACCCGGCAAGGTTTACCAAATCAGAGGTTTCGATCTGGCTAACATGTCATTCGTACGCACCGACAGCGGTTGGATTGTCATCGATGTTTTAACAGTAGAAGAGTCTGCCAAGGCAGGATATGACCTTATCAAGAAACATGTGGGCAACTTTCCTATACGCGCCGTTATCCTCACCCATCCCCACAGCGACCATTATGGAGGATTACAGGCCATCCGCCAGGGCGCACCCAATAAAGATTTTGAGATCATCGCACCCAAAGGTTTCCTGAAAGCCGCACAAAACGAAAATATCATGGCAGGCCCAGCCATGGCAAGAAGAGCCACCTATATGTACGGCTTGCAATTGACACCCGATGCGCAAGGCTTTATCGGTACGGGACTGGGACAGACCTTGGCAAAAGGGAAGAAAACCCTTCCTCACCCTACAGATGAAATTTCGCAAACAGGAGAAACGCGTACCATCGACGGACTACAAATGGAGTTTGTTTCTGCACCTGAATCAGAAGCCCCTGTAGAAATCATGATTTACTTTCCTCAACTGAAAGCCTTCTGCACGGCAGAAGACATGACCCACACCATGCACAACTTGTTAACCCTACGAGGGGCCAAAGTACGGAACGGCCTTTTGTGGAGTAAATACATCGACCAAGTGATTACCCGCTATGGGACACACACCGACGTTGTATTCTCCAGCCATCATTGGCCCATGTGGGGCAATAAGCGCATCCTGCCTTATCTCGAAGCCCAAAGGGACTTATACCGTTACCTGCACGACCAGACCCTGCATCTGGCCAACCAAGGATACACGCCCGAAGAAATAGCCGAGGCCGTGAAGCTCCCAACCTCTTTGGACAGCCTGTTCCATTGCCGGGGCTACTACGGCACGGTGAGCCACAACGTAAAATCGCAATACCAAATGTATTTCGGATGGTTCGACGGCAACCCGGCTCACTTGAACCCACTGCCTCCCACCGAACTGGGAAAGAAGTATGTAGAAGCATTGGGAGGAGCTGCACATGTGATGGAAATAGCGGAAAAAGGATATCGGGCAGGAGAATACCGATGGGTAGCCACTCTCTTAGACCACCTTGTTTTTGCTGAACCGAAAAACCGGGCAGCCAGGAAGCTTCTGGCCGACACTTATATGCAGTTGGGCTATCAGGCTGAAAGTGGACCGTGGCGCAACTTCTACCTGACCGGAGCCAAAGACTTGACCCGCAATGAAAAGCCTTACACCCCGGTACTGACCAACTATCAGACCATCTCGCAAATGGATACTGAGACGCTGTTCGACTTTTGTGCCATACAAATCAACAAGAATAAAGCTGAAGGGAAAGAAGTTGTCTTGAACTTACATTTCAGCGATACAGGAGAAGATGCCTCACTCATCCTGAAAAACAGCGTACTAAACCATAGGCTAAACCGTCACGAGAAAGATGCCCCACTTGACCTGACCCTCTCAAAAAAGGATTTCGTCAGCCTGTTCTTCGGCGCAACTAACCTGAAAGAGTTATGCCAAGATCAGAAAGCTTCGGCAAACGGGTGCAAAGAAACTATCGACATATTGACATCGTGCGTAGAAACTGCCCATCCGAACTTCAATATCGTAATACCATAAGCCGGATATTCCAACCTATAGACAGAAGAAGGCCACTATCCGTAATCCAGGTAAAAAAACCTGTAATCCGGATAGCAGGCTTCCCGGTAAAACCGCGTATCTTTGCACCATCATTTCAAAACGACAAAATTATCTATGGTATTAGAAAACATCAACTCGCCGGAAGACGTGAAAAAATTGTCTCTGGAAGAACTCAACCTGCTGGGCGGAGAAATGCGCGAAGCATTGTTGCACCGCCTGAGCAACCACGGCGGCCATTTCGGTCCGAACTTCGGCATGGTGGAAGCCACCATCGCCCTGCATTACGTGTTCAACTCGCCGGAAGACAAGATGGTCTTCGACGTGTCCCACCAAAGCTATCCCCACAAGATGCTGACCGGACGGAAAGAGGCTTATCTCGATCCGGAAAAATACGACGACGTGTCGGGCTACTCCGAGCCGTCGGAAAGCGCACACGACCATTTCGTCATCGGCCATACCTCCACCTCGGTCAGCCTGGCCGGAGGACTGGCCAAAGGCCGTGACCTGAAAGGCGAAAAAGGCAATGTCATTGCTGTCATCGGAGACGGTTCGCTGAGCGGCGGAGAAGCTTTCGAGGGATTGGACTACGCAGGAGAATTGAACACGAACTTCATCATCGTGGTCAACGACAACCAGATGTCCATCGCCGAAAACCACGGAGGCCTGTACCGCAACCTGCAGGAGCTGCGTGAAAGCCAAGGCACATGCCCTTGCAACTTCTTCAAGGCCATGGGACTGGATTACCTATACGTAGACCAAGGCAACGACATCGGAAGCCTCATCTCGGCATTCCAAAAGGTGAAAGACATCGACCACCCCGTCGTGGTACACATCAACACCCTGAAAGGCAAGGGATACCGCCCGGCCGAAGAACACAAGGAGCCATGGCACTACTGCGCTCCGTTCGACATCGCGACCGGCGAACCCAAACACAAGTCCGACGACGGAGAAGACTACGGCACGCTGACTGCCGACTACCTGTTGGCGAAGATGAAAGAAGACCGCCGCGTGGTAGGCATCACGGCAGGAACACCCACCATCATGGGATTCACCGAAGACAGGCGGTTGGCAGCCGGACGGCAGTTCGTGGACGTAGGCATCGCCGAGGAACACGCCGTCGCTTTGGCTTCCGGCATCGCCAAGGCAGGAGGAAAACCGGTATTCGGCGTATGCAGCTCGTTCATCCAACGGGCTTACGACCAACTTTCGCAAGACCTCTGCATCAACAACAACTCGGCCACGCTGCTCGTCTTCTGGGGCTCGCTCTCGGCCATGAACGACGTGACGCACCTCTGTTTCTTCGACATCCCGCTCATCGGCAACATCCCCAACATGGTCTATCTCGCCCCGACCTGCAAGGAAGAATACTTCGCCATGCTGGAATGGAGCCTGCGGCAAGACAGCCACCCCGTAGCCATCCGCGTGCCGGCACTCGGGCTGACGCATGCCGACCGGGAAATAGCCACGGATTACAGCGAATTGAACCACTATGAGGTGGTAAAGAGGGGAACAAAAGTAGCCCTGCTCGCTTTGGGTTCCTTCTTCCCGTTAGGCGAATCCGTCGCACATATCCTGAAAGAAAAGGCCGGTATAGAAGCCACTCTCGTCAACCCGCGTTATATCACCGGAACGGACGACACCTTATTAGACACACTGAAAAACGACCACGCCCTCGTGGCCACGTTGGAAGACGGCATACTGGACGGTGGATTCGGTGAGAAAATCGCCCGCTACTACGGCACAAGCCCCATGAAAGTACTCAACTTCGGTGCCCGCAAAGAGTTCGTAGACCGCTTCGACGTGGCGGCATTCCTCCGAGACAACCACCTGACGGCGGAACAGATTGCCGAAGACATTCTCGCGCAGTTATAAAAAATCCACTTAAAAGAGGCAGTCCCCTATTACAAAAGGAACTGCCTCTTTGCCACATATATAAAAGAGCCCTACTGTTATTCTAACAAAATTACCTTGGCTGTCTGGTTATCCATACCATACATCGTCTTGCCCACCGGTGCACCGATAAAAGTACCATCGGCTATCACGAACTTACGTCCTTCCAACGAGATATAATCGCCCGCCACGGCATCAGACTGCGAGAATTCTACAGCCGAAGCCAGGTGTCCCGGATAATAAATCAGGATACAACGAAGCCCTAATAAATCGCGTACCAGACGGGTAAAAAGGATACTACGGTCCTCACAGTCGCAATATGGGTAGTAAAGGGATTCCTCTGCAAAGAAAGCTCGGTCGTCTCCCCATACCTTGTCGTCATACTCGTACTCGAAGCCCGTCTGCACGAAATTCAGCAACTTATTCACAGCCGTCAACTGGTCACATCCGTTTATGGCAGCTTTCAAGTCCGGATATATCTGACGCTTCACATCCTCACTCATCGGCGTATTGGCATACATAGCCCAGCGGCTTAAAAAATTTTCGCCCACCATCGAAGTGGGATAAGAGGAATAGAAGTCCATCAGATTCTTATTCGAGGACAGGTTTACCTTTACCTCCGGATAACGCTCGGATTGACGCGTCCGTGATGATGTGGCAGACACAGCCAACCTTGGAGATGCAGCGAACCAAAGGGACAAGCTCTGTTCCCCCTGAAATGCATTGTCACTGATATATATGCTCGAAGGGCACTCCCCATAAGGATAGAACCTCTCACCTCCCACGTTATAATGCGGTATGTCGTAAATGATGTGGCGAGATGCGAAAAGCATATGCAAAATGCCGGAATCATCGCGCGCCAACCTCATCTTGTAGCCGGATTGGCAATACAAGTAAGCCATAAGCAAAACGGATTCGTTCGTACCCTCTCCAAAGAGTTTTTCGGCCACAGCCTGCAACATCTCAAGGTAAGCCCAATCGCCCATCTTATACTCCGTACGCAACTGTAGACAATCATAAACAAGATTGGTGTACTGCTGCCCTGACAGTTCCAACCACGCAGCAGAAACCACATCTTCTCTTGCGCCTGTCATCTGCAAAGCCGATGAGGTATCGAACCGTACGCTTAACTTAGTGCCAAACCACAAGAAATCCACTTTCGGCATCGGTTCCGGATTTTCCTTTATGGGTTCCACGGGTTTGGGTTGTGGAGCAGGCTTGGGAACTGGAATGACCACATCATAAGGCAATGGCTCCGGGGCGGGGAAAGGCTTATCCCTCTCCTCTTCAGGGTAAATCACCGGAGGCACATCGTCTTCTTTGGGAATGACGAGAGGTTTCTTCTCTGTAAACTCTTCCCACGGATTCTTCAAAAACTCGGCATACTCTTTGTTAATCTTCTTCCGAAAGTTATTGAAATCCTTATGGATAGCCCGCCGGAAAGATTCAAAATCTTCCTTGAAGTCATCCCCGAAGTCATCATTCTGAGCCTGTACCTGTCCGAAAAAACACAATGCCATACCCATTGCAATCAGTGCCCTTTTCATACCCTGCCTTTTTATTCATAACTTTCGCTCAGCACCTCGTCCACGATACCGTCCAACTCGTTGTCCAAGCCGTCACCTTCCGCTTCAAGTTCCTCTGCCAACTGTCGTTTCATTTGCTTTTTCATGACTTTCTTGTCATAAGCCACAGTTACCTGCACCTGGTAATTGTTGTTCGGCAATACACGGTAAATATGTACCACAGGAGTCATCATCGACAACGTGGCCTCTGTTATCGCCTTGCTACGCTCATGGAATTTGCCCACTGTGGTGGCATCAATGGCCGAATTCTCGGCATTGTCCTGCTTACGCTTCATAGCCGCAGCTATCTTCGTTTCCAACATACTGGCTATCTCGGCCTGACACTGTGCACGTGCAGACGAGTAGCCGACAGATTCCGAACCGGAAGTCACCGTTGCCTCATGGAGTATGTAGCGGGACGTAGGTTCACCCGCATCGTTTGCCATCAGTTCCTGCCGCATGAGTTGCGCCCGGGTAAACTGGCTGGCCATGGACAAACTACCGGCGGGTACCACCCATCCGTCTTTCTTATATTGCTTCTCCTGTTTCTTCGCAGTTTTAGACGGTTTGGCATTCAACATGTCCATATTCACCTTGTCCAACTCACGTTGTTGTTTGGCCAATTCTATCGCACTTTGTGCGTAACCTGCCGATGCGGCCATGAACGCCACGGCCAATAATACAAAAATCTTTTTCATAATACCATGTTTTTAAAATGAATAGTGTTAGTCGTTATAAAAATCACCTGCGCTGAATATCTTCGACATCGAGACCTCGTTAGGCTGCCACGTACGCACCTTGATTTGCGGTGCATTATGGTCGGTCATATCCACCAACAGGAAGAGGTAACCTTTGTCCGCGTAACGGGAAGAGGTGTATTCCTGCCCTATCTGTATACCGTAGATTTCCGCATCTTCATATTTCTCCAACCACTGCACGTCATTGTTCGTAAAACGCAGGTTGATGAATTCGTTCAATTTGAACGTACGGGCCAGGTTGGCCAGATAGGCCTCCTTGTCATAACGGTTATATTTGATGATGTCCTGCCCTTCAAGCGAAATGGCACGGTCTTCCGGAACCTTGGCAAGATTACGTTTCACGATGTTGCCCACGATAATCACGGCATCGTCGGCAAAGATGTCACGGATATAATCCAGACGTTTCAAGCAATAAGCCGTCTTGTAGTTCTCCAGAAACTCCATGATCAATTCGCGGGTTTCGTCTTTCCATCCGGGTGCATAACGGTTCAGGATATCCGACTCTGCCACTTTCCCTAATCCGAAAGCCACATTGGAGATTTTCTTGTCCGAATTGAATGTGAATACCACGTCTTCCACAAACGTTTTTTTCCGTTTGCCGTTCATGAACGAAAACGACATCTGTAGCCCACGTGCCACCACCTGCCCGTTACTGCTGCGGTAATACACCATATCAGGTTGCCCCACCACACGTCCCGTACCGTAAGAAATCAGTTTGTTGTATACGTCCAGACCTTCAAGAGTGAAACATGAACTGGCCTTTACGTAGTTACGAGACTTGATGGCTGCCAACACCTTTTCCATCGCTTCACAATACAAGGCATCGTCGTCCACCGTCTGCGACGGGGAAGGACCTGCCGCCGGGGCATCCGTAGCGGCCACACTTGCAGTAGCCAACCGTGCCGCAGGCTGGGAAGCCGCAACCGAAGTGCCGTCTTGCGCCGCACGGCCTTTCACGCTTACCGAGGACTCCGGAAAAGCTGCCTTCGCCACGACGTCCAACACGGCTTGCAACTCATCGTCCCCACGTGCCAGATTCTTATACTCATATTCAATGTCAAGATGATAGAACTCCGTCTCATAACCCGGTGCCATTTCCAACATGCCACGCCCGTCTTTCGCTGCCCCGTCGCACTCTTCACGCCCGTCGGAATAAAGGAAATCCAACCCCGACACAGGACGGCCTTTGTAATTGAAGATTAAATCCACGCAATCTCCTTCGCGCTTATCGAAAGCCACACTGATGTCTTCCAATATTCCACGTATCTTCACCGGAAGCAGCGTCACCAAGCTATGCCCGGCCTCATCCTTCGCTTCCGTGGGATGTTGCAGGGAACGTGCCAAGGAGTAAGCCCAGTAATAGTATTGCAGGGCCATATCCACTTTGGCTTTCTCCAATGCCCCGTCGGCAATGGCTACCATGTCGCGTATTTTCTCTTTACGCTTTTCGTAGATTTTGTCTAACTCCGAACGCAGCATATAACGCCGCACAGTAATTTCCGGTTCTTTCCCCTCCGTCCATTTCTCCACATTGGTCAAGGCAGAGGAGGAATAAGTACTCACGCAATTCCTCACATAGGTCTTATGGTCGATATTCCCGTTGGCTTGGGTTTCGTCGGTCTGCATCTGGAAGTCGCTCGACACATGCGTGGCAATCATTTGCACCAAGTCATTCAGTGCCGCCTTGTCTGCCTCAGCTTCCGTCTTCCCCGTACCGGAACCGTAATAATATTCACCGGACGTACGGATATAATCCCAGTTTTGGGCTTCCAGGACAGGGACAAGCCCCAACAGGAACAACCACAAGATTATTATTCGTCGTTTCATGGAGTTATATTATTTTACAAGAACCGGACGGACTGGCATCCGGTAATACTTACTCTGCGTCAAATTGGCAGAAAAACTATTTCCTGTACCCAAGCTCAAGTAGTAAGCAGAAGTTCCACTGCTCTCCGTAGCCGACCAATAGTAACCGTTAGAAGTCGATTCACCCGTCGGGACATTCGTACCTGTCACATACCTATACATGGGCAGATAAATGGAATTCCCGTTCTCTGACTTTATCGTATATCCGTAAATCTGCCTTTCTGAATCATAAGCATATGTCCAAATACATTTTTCTACCAATTCCTCCCATTGCTCTCTTGTCGGTATCTGCCAACGCTCGTTCCAAAGATTCGTTGAGATATCGTAAGCCGGATTCCCAGCTATTTCATGTACGTCTTTATTATAACTGCTGCTGGTAGACGTGTTCGTGCCATAGGCATCCCCCCACGAAGTGTAGATTCCATCGTCATACTGATCCGAAGCCCCCACGTTCATAGAAGCCCAACGCACGCTAAGCCCCAAATCCACGGCCTCTTCGGGATAATAATAAACAGAGGTCCATCCCTTGTTCTCCACTTGGGACGGCATCACCATGTAACCGCTCTCGCCGGCCGCAAACTTGGCCGGATCGAAAGTCTTGGTATACTTATAATAAAGGTCATCCAGTGTAATTACGTTGGTCTCATCCAACGAACAATATATATAAGGTGTATAGCCATCGGCCTCAAACTGTGTGCTTACCTCTTCCGTAGATGTCGTAAACACATTGTCCGTCAGGCTGAACGACGTGTTGTAAACCACGCCCGAAACCGAAACTTTCTTATCCTTCTCCCCTTTGATGTGCATACGGGCTGTCTTAGGAGCCAACACCGCACTCACAAACAGTTCGCCACCGTCCACGATATAAGTCGCAGCCTCATCCACATAAGCACAGCTCATCGGGGTCATGGCCACATGATAGTTGTCCGTGGCCGTAGCATTGACAAAGTAAAAAGCCTCGCACTTCAAAGTGCTGCCAGTAGACAAGTTACCGTAGTAACTGATGTTCCACAGCGACGACGAGGCATTGTAAACCGCCTTTCCACACACTATCGTTTTTTCGTCTGCCTGATAGAAACGCAGGTAGATGACATCTCCCTCGTTCCATTCCGCTGAAGTCTCACGCTTCGGAGTGTAGGACTGCAAGCCGCCCGTCAGGTGCATGACCGCCGTATGTTCCATCTCCTCCGTCACTCCAGGCTGCCCCATGAGTTCCTCGGTGTCGTTGCTGCACGATACCCCTGCCATCAAGGCCGTTCCTACGGCCACAAGCCCAAAGAGTTGGCTCATCCTTTTTCTCATTGTTTTCATTTTATCTTCTGTTTTTTCGTTCTTGATTCTTATTTTATGCCTTGCGGCTTATTGTTCCAGATTCTGGTCTGCGCCGTAGTCTTCACGGCCGATCTCCCCCGATGTGCCGGGCGCAGGCGACAAGTCCTTATCCTCGCCATAGTCCGAACGGACAATGACGGCACCGTCCTTGTACGCCACGTCCAGACGGACATCCTCGCTGTAGTCATCCCGTACGAACTGGGTATTCTTGGAATATTGCGTCACCACGATGTCTACCATCTTGGCCTCGGATGCCTCGCCGGACAAACCGGTCAGATAAACCGACACAGTAGCCGTACGCTTGTCGTTGCCGCTATACGGTTCGGCAGTAAACATGAGCAGGTTATTATTCGTCGCCACAACCAACCAATCGGCACCGGAAGATTTTTCCACACGGAACGTCCCGTCGGTAGACACCGTCACAGGAGCGGATGTTCCTCCCTTATAGAAGAACGACACGGTCTGTGCGTCCGTCTTCAGGTAACGACCGGCCTGCGTGACGGCCAACTTCACCCCTTGTTTGTTGGCGGGTGTGAATACGATGGTATCCGTCCGGCTTTCCAGACTGGGATTATCTTGAGCAGAAATCACCAACTTGGCGTCGCCCTGCCCTTGCGTGGCGGAAAGTGCCAACCACGAAGACTGGTTCTTCACGACGGCAGTCCATGTCTGGTTGGTGGCAATTCCCAATTCTATGGTTCCACCCTTCGAGGGCAAAGAAGCCGATGAGCCCCGGTCGATGGTGAAATAACGTCCTTTCTGCACCACGTTTACATATTGCACGGTGCCGCCCACCGCCACGGCCAACAAGCCCGTACGGTCGTTGTCGCCCTCGTTGGCCTGCACGCTCACGGTCACTTGCGCCTTGCCATGCCCGGATGACGGATTGACGGCTATCCAACTGTCGGAAGTCGTAACCGTCCAGTCGCCGTCGGTCGAGATGTCGAGCGTGTTCGACGAGGCCACGTTTTCAAACTGCAATATCGTTTCGAGAGAACCGAACCATTTGCCTTCTTGTGTCATCCAAAGGGTATCGGCCAAAGAAAGCCCTTGGTTACCCACAACCACACGTCCTTCTCTTTTCGTGGTATTCGGATTGTCTTCGACATTTATCGTAAGAGTATGCTCCCCGGCCTCACCGCTCTCCGGCGACACGCTTACCCAAGACGGTTTCTCCAACACGTTCCAGAACGACAGGTTGGTGGACATCGACACAGTCCGCGAAGCTGCACCCGATTCAAAATCAAACCGGCTTTCCGTCATGTCCATATACAAGCCCGACTGCTTCACCGGAATCTCTATCAGGAAATCACCGTCCACATGGAGGTTGACGGCTCCGGAGCGCTCCTCTACTCCACCGTTCTCCGTCACGCTCACCGACAGTTCCACCGTACCCGCCGAGCCGGAGGAAGGACTGACCTGAATCCAAGAATCAGTAGTAGAGGCCGTCCATCCCAAGTCGCAATACAACGTTACCGTTTTCGTGCCCGCCGTATTGCGGAAGGCCAGACTGCTTTCGGACAAGGAATATTCAGGAGACTCCTGACGGACTTCCAAATAATAGGTGAAAATCGTCTCGGAAGAGTTTTGCCACTCTTGCCCGTAAGTATCAAAATAGATATAACCCACGCGCACGTCTTCCGTTTTGTTCTCGCTGGCCGTCACCATGATTTCATTGCCGGAGGCCGTAGCCTGAAGCCAATCAGCATCGGTCCGCAGGCCGAACTTGGGCGCGTTCGTATCCACTGTGAAGGTCTCCGACGAAGCGGATGCACGAAGCCGTAGCGGAACCTCGCAAGACACGGTCAACAACGTGCCCGTATTACCCTGTTGCGCCGCCCAGATTTGCTGACTGTATTTATAAACCGACGTGTCCATGGCCGCCTCCAGGCTGAACACCGACATGCGGTAATACGTAGAAGGATTGATGTCCGCCCCCACGCTGACGAGGGTCGTATCTTCTTCCCCGTTGCCTTCGGCCGGGGTGACTTTAAGCCATTCGTCGGCCACATCCAACCGCCACGGCACGTTTTGGCATTCCACGTTGAACGTGGAGGGATTCACCACGGTATCGGGCAAGTTGAAGCCTAACATATTCGTATATAAGTAATAAGCCTTCGTGGCAGGCACGACTCCCACGCCTCCCATGTAAAGTTCGTCATTGCAGGACACCGTCAGCCCCAACAGAGCCAGGCATCCCGACAAACATTTCACTATTCTTTTTCGTTTCATAACCATCTGTGCGTTTTCAAGTCATTAAAAGAAGAAATAGACCCCGATCTTGCAATTGAAGCCCTCGCTCCAGTCCTTCATGGCAGGTACTACGGACGACAACAGTTTATAACCGTCGGCTTCGGCAAGCTTGAAGGCGTATTCCGGCGTCAGGCTGATGCCGACGTGTGACGTACAAGCCGCTTCAAGGCGCAACCCTGCCGTACCCGAAAGCGCATACAGAGAAGTCCCGTTATTTCCTTCCACTCCCACATAACTGCAACCCACTTGAGGGGTCATGCGGAACCGCGTACCCAGGATGAAACCGTAACCGGCCTTTCCGCCCACGATGAACTTCAGTTTGAGTTCCTCTTCCGTCCAAGGGGCTGCCTGTTCGTTCTCGCCCGTAGAGTTCCAGAATACGGTCTCCTTGCCGAAACCTTTCATGTAGAAAGCTTCCACATTCACGTTACCGGCATAGAACCCCATCGTGCCGCCCACAGCCGCGAGCGCACCGAACTGCCCGTCCGCACCGAAATAGAACGCACTTCGCTTCATCAGTTGGCGCGACATCTTGAAATTCACCTCAGGTTTAGCCACGTCGATGTACATCTTGCGGCGGAAAGGACGGTAACCGTAAGCCCGCCCCTGAATGTCATAATTACCCGAAGCCATCTCTTTCGTGAACGGAGTAGTGCCTTCGAGCGTGCCGTCTATCAGTACAGAAGCCCCTCTCGGCGTACTGGAAAATGAAATCAGGGCCGTGGAGCTTAATTCCACATTCAGTTGCTCTTCCTTGCCCTCCATGATATTCACCTCGCGCACCTCCGGTTTCCGGTTTGCCATGGACACCTCTACTTTATGTTGGCCGATAAGCAAGTCTTGGATGATTTTCGGAGTGACCCCGTAATCTTTCCCGTCAATCTTGATTTGTGCGCCCACAGGAGTGGAATTCACCGAAAGGAAGCCCGTAATGGGTATAGGAGGGTCGAGTGTGATGGTGCTGGCCACGTCTACCTCCACGTGGATTTCCTTTTGCGTCTTACGATGGTTGGCCTTGCGGCATTCCACCAGATAAGTACCCGCCTTCAAAGGACCGGCCCAACGGCCTGCTCCTTTGCGTATCCCGTCGATATAGATGTCCGCTCCACCTTCCACCGTCAGTGTCGTTTCTGCGAAATTGGACTCCAACACCGGCTTGATGACCGTGGTTTCGCCTTGTCTGATGGTAAACTCCTCCGTATGACTCTTATAAAGGTCCTTCACCAAAAGCAGTTGGTATGTGCCGCAATCCCATTTGACATCGCTTTTGTAAGGCACGGAGCCCACTTCCTTATTGTTGACAAAGACTTTAGCCCCCGAAGCGTTGCCGGGATCCTGGATTTCAAGATAACCGAAATTAGGGGTCAATTTCACTTTTTCCACATAGGTGCTGTCCGAGGTCGTGAGCTTCACCCGCCCCGATGCCTCCACATAATTGGGCACCTTGATACCATAGAAATACGTACCGAATTCAAGATTCCACGCCACGCTGCCCGTCGCATCCGTAGTGGAAGTCTCCATAGGTTCACGTTCCCCCTCGCGTGTCAGCGTGACCACCGCGTTAGATAACCCCGGCTCCAATTGTAATTGCAGGAACTGTTTGTTCAGGGAACGTTCCACGTTCCACGTCACTTTGTCGAACGTGATCTTCATGACATACGTCGCCCCTTCCTTGATGGTGGTCCTCAAATCATACTTCTTGATAGGGGCATAGCCCTCACGGCTGATAGTCACCGTGCGCGCGTTTTTCTGTACGTAAATCCACAGTTCATCGCCATGCAGCACGGTTTTATGGTTCATATTCCCGAAATTGAACATGAAAGCCTCCATATTGTCGATTTTCACCGTGGGGTCGGCCGACATGAACTTGATGATGGCCATGAGCGAACCGCTGCCGTCCACATCCTTGTATTCTTCGGACGTGGCCGTAGTGGCTTGCTGGTCTTCATAAAATTCCGTGATAGTGAACGTATGCAAGCGTTCCAAGTCTTTTTGGGCATAAGCTGCCACTATCCCCCAGCAAAGCAACAAGCAGAGTGCCCACTTCCTTTTTAAACTTTGTTGTGACATTTTCTTAATCTACCTGCCATTTGCCGCACCGACCGTTTCAGGCGACAAAAGCATTTCTTTTCGCCATATCTGCCGACTCTCCCCGCAAATCAATCCAGTTAGTACATCATTATATACGAAAAAAAGCGTGAGAGTCTGTACCCGTTACTCATCCCGCTTATCAAGGCTCTCGCATTGCCCAGTTTGGTAGAACGAGCAACGCAGAAGCCCACGCCGATATGTATACAATTCCCCCATACCCGGCACATACACCCTTATATAATAATAAGGTGAATATACCAAATATAAGGGGATGCGTATAAAACACATCCCGAGGACATCTACTGTTGCCTTATCTTGACCAAACTGTGAACTTGCGAGATTCTGATAAGCCCAAGACAAGACGCATGTAAACGCCTTTTCCCAATATATAGTGCTCCGGCTCGCCCAAGACCCGCCGTCGGTTCCGAGCACAACCTCTTTCCTTCAGGCCCGGCGTAAGCTTTTCCCATCCTTAACACGGCACTGAACCCGTCCGTCCTCGCCATGAAAAATAGGAACGCAGGAGTACAAGGGCAAAAATACTAAAGAAGGTTGAAAGAAACAAATAAATCTTCAAGATATTCTCGGTATGACAGGCAAAATCCTTTTTCTTAGGTATATAAGCCCCTCCTTACTCCCATCCGCAGTGCTCCCTTGTAACCGGAAAGACCTCCTTTGGCAATCCCAAAGCCGTTTTGACATTTTGTCATTTTCATCCGAAATGCGGCGTGTATTCCGGGGAAAATCCACCGTGGAAGATTTCAAGCGATTCTCGCGCCGTCAGGGAAATCCGGAAAGAAAGCCGTTTCCCCGTTCGGCTGTCATTTCGTTTCCCGCCTCCCCGCACCATGCGGAAGAAACTCCCGGGCGCGTCATCCTTGCAAACATTTTCCTTTCTTTCTGCCATTCCATTCAGGTACGTCTTTTCTCTACAAATAGAGATTTACAAGGTGCTTAAAGCCTTTCCATCCGCCGCCGGACGGGCATTTCCGGCCCAAAATATCGACAACTCACCACCGCCCTGCGCCAAACGAAAAATCTCTTTCAGCCAAACGATTTTCCGTTCGGCTGAGACCAAAAACCGGAAATGCGCAATAGAAGCAGAAGAATGGAGATTGTGTGAAAAACAGACCGTTCCATGAGCCGACAAAACTTCCGGAAGCCATAAAACGACAAGGATAAAATTGACAAAAAGCAAGCAAAAACCCCGTTGATTCGCCCCATGATTAAGGCATAATCCGTATCTTTGCGGTACAAAATGACAACCCCATAAATATGATGTTCACTCCAAATATCCTTTTAGCATGCTTTTTAGCCGGAAGTGCCGCCTGTGCCCAAACTCCGGGACGGACGGCGCAAGCCATGGAACGGTCGGGCTTCGTGGATGTCCGCAGCATGGACAGCACGATACGCGTGAGCCTGATGTACGCACGGGCGGACAACTTCACGGGACGGGTGCTTTACACCGACCTGCATGAAGCTTACCTGTACCCGAAAGCCGCACGCGCCCTGGCCAAGGCCCAAAAAATCCTGAAAGCCTCCCACCCTGAACTGAGCCTAAAGGTGTACGATGCAGCCCGCCCGATGCACATCCAGCAAAGAATGTGGAACGTAGTGGCCGGAACACCGAAGAATATCTACGTGAGCAATCCCAAAAACGGCGGGGGATTGCATAACTATGGTATGGCCGTGGACCTCACGCTCTGTGACGCGAAAGGCGACACGCTGCCCATGGGCACGAAAATAGATTACTTAGGCAAATTGGCCCATATCGACAACGAGGCAGAAATGGTAAAGCTGGGCAAACTCACGCCGGAAGCCCGGCGCAACCGCGAACTGCTGCGCCGGGTCATGCGCCAAGCCGGATTCAAAGCCCTGCGCACGGAATGGTGGCATTTCAATTTCATCACGCGCGCCGAAGCCAAAGCGCATTATAAACCCATCCCGTAAAACACATGCTGGACGAAAAGACACAAGACTTCATCCGGACACACCGGGAGGAGGACGTACGCCGACTGGCCCTGAAACCGGCCCCGGAGAACGTAGACCTGCGCATGGCCTTGCAACAAATCGAGGGTTGGCAGACGGCAAGGCGCAAACTCCCCTCATGGACGGAACGAGACGGGATACTGTATCCGCCCCGTCTCCCGATGGAACAATGTTCTTCGGAACAGACGGCAAGGTACAAACAAGCCCTCGTAAAACGCTTGTTGGACAAGGACGGTACGGAAGCTCCCCATACCCTGATGGACCTGACCGGAGGTTTCGGCATCGATTTCAGTTTTCTGGCTCCACTGTTCGACCGGGCTGTCTACATGGAACGCCAACCGGAATTGTGCCGTATCGCAGCACATAACTTCAAAACGTTGGGACTGGCACAAGCGGAAATCCGGGAAACCGACTCTTCCCTTTCGCCGGACGAATGGCCCGACGCCGCCTGTTGCTTCGTCGACCCGGCACGACGCGACACCGTCGGGCGCAAGACGGTGGCCATAGAAGACTGCGAGCCGGATTTATCCATCCTTCAAGAAGCCATCCGCCGCAAGGCGGCTTTCAGCCTCATCAAGCTCTCCCCCATGCTGGACATCCGGACGGCCCTGCGCACCTTGGCACACGTAGCCGAAGTCCACGCCGTCAGCGTACAAGGGGAATGCAAGGAACTGCTGTTGGTCATGACACGGCAAAAGACGGAAAAGACGGCGTGCCATTGCGTCAACCTCGGCACGGAAGACCCCACCTTCACGTTCACCTTGACTGAAGAGGAGGAGGTCGCATGCACTTATTCGGACACGCCGGGCCGATTTCTCTACGAGCCGAATGCTTCTGTGATGAAGTGCGGCGGCTTCCGCAGCCTGGCCACACGTTACGGCCTGCGGAAACTGCATCCCAATTCCCATTTATACACCTCAGACCATTCCTGCAAGGATTTTCCCGGGCGGGCGTTTGCCATAGAGGGTTGCTACGGGTTCGGCAAAAAGGAACTGAAAAGACTTTTAAACGGCCTCGGACAAGCCAATCTGACCGTCCGTAACTTTCCGGACACCGTAGCCGGACTCCGCAAACGCCTCAAACTGAAAGAGGGAGGCAACGTTTACCTCTTCGCCACGACGTTGGCCGACGGACGGCATGTGCTGCTCCGGTGCCGGAAAGCGGAACCCCAATAAAAAAGGCCGGCTTCACAGCCGACCCCTTCCTCATGAAAAAAATTACTCTGTTACTTTACCCTGTAACGGGTCTCTTCCAATCTGTATTTCTTCGTCTTCACTTGTTCCTTCTTCACGCCCTCACCCGTGACTTTTACGATAGCTACACGGTTCTTGTCGTTCTCGGCAAATGGTTGCACGGTGTCGCCCTTATATTCGGAAGTAATGACAGATCGGCTCACACCGGCCTTCACTAATGCCGCAACGACTTTCTCCGCCCGTTCCTTGGAATATTGCATATTCAACTCCGGTGTTCCCGTGGCTTTATCTGCATAAGCGGTTACCTGCACGCTGCAATTCTTATGCGCCTTGACGAAATCGGCTATCTTCTGAATCTTTGAAGCCGGATCCGGTTCGCTCAAACGGATTTTATAGTAAATATTGTCCTCATAAGTGACTTTTTCGGGCACGTCCCTATACGTGATGTCGTCATACCAAACGGTATCCGTACGCGTAGCCCATTCCTCTGCCACCGGAACCGGCTCTTCCGCCATCTTTTCGGTCTTCTTCTGCCCGAACTTGAAAATCAGACCTAAAGAAGCTGTGGCAGCCCAGTCATTTCGGTCGGTCGTTTTAGAATTGATACGGTCGGCTCTGTTATTAGCGGCCAATTCCAGATTCAGTCCGAAATGTTTGGCGATATTGAAATCGAGCTGCATTCCCAACCGCACATTATGCGAAAGCCTACGGTCCTGCCATGCCATCGGATAGTTTTCGGCTGCTTTGGCAGCCAACGCGTGGAAATCGTCATTGTCCCATGCGCCTGCCAATCCTACACCTCCAAGAAGAATAAGATTAAAGACACGATCTTTATCGCTACGGAACATGTTGGTCACGTTCAACAGCAAGTCCGCACTACCCGTCACCGTATTGAAATCGTAAGTTTCATTCAAAGACTTGATGCCGCCTTTGTTCTCATAACCGCTCACATGCAAACGTGCCCCGATGACCGGATTGAAATAAGCACCGAACGAAACGCCGTAACTCGGTGTGATCAACTTGCTGAAATCATAATGAGTAAAAGACACTTGCGCGCCCCCGTTCAACCCGAAGAACATGTGCGGATACGGACGATAATCTTTCTCACTGTTTCCTTCTCCGGCATAAGCCACTCCCGTGCCTATGGCCATAGCCATAACCGCGAGCATACATCTTATCTTTCTCATCAGTCTATATTTTTATGATTCAACTTGGATTAAGTTCACAAATATAAGATAAATACGAGAAGCTAACAATCTTTTTTAACTTTTTCTTAAAAAAAATGCAGTAGAGGATAAGAAAAGCGCAAAATACGGCAACAGAGCTGGGAAAAAGGCTTTTAGGTAAATATCGGCAAAAAAGGTAACGCCAACGGAAACCGGAAAAGAGCCAAGTAAAACCGAGGTTACGTTACCAAATCATAACCGTTTTCGGAGTGTGCAAGGCGGTCGGATATGCGAAAAAGTCGGTGCGAAAAGGATGCGGACGGCAATTTAGACAGCCTTTGCTGTAAGCAAAGGTAAGCATTTTCAGAAGACGCCTGCAAAAAAAAGTGTTCTTCGATTTTTTTGCGTTGATACGCTGCGATTTGCGTAACTACAAATAGCTCCATAGTTAATAGTTTTGTACCATTAAAAATGTGAGTTATGAGAAGTACATTCAGCGTGTTATTTTACCTGAAAAGGAAAGATGTGAGAAAAGACGGTAGTGTTCCCGTCATGGGACGTATTACCATCGACGGCGGCAAGCCCGCGCAGTTCAGTTGCAAAATGACGGTCGATCCGTCGCTTTGGAATACCGAAACGGGACGTATGACGGGGCGGAGCATCGCCGCGCAAGAGACGAACAAGATGCTCGACGGCATCCGAGTAAAAATCAACCACCACTATCGTGAAATTATGGATCGGGACGGGTTCGTTACGGCGGAGAAGGTGAAGAACGCCTTTTTAGGGCTGGAATACCGCCACGAAACCTTAATGAAAGTTTACGATCAGTTCAACAGCGATTTCGACAAGATGGTAAAGGCCGGGATGAGGGCAAAACCCACGCAACAGAAATACCTCGCCGTTTACGACCACCTGAAACGATTTCTCGAAACGCGATACCATGTGAGCGACATCGCGCTGAAAGAGATCGCTCCCGCGTTCATCAACGATTTCGAGATGTACCTGCGCACGGAAAACCGTTGCAGCCACAACACGGTCTGGGTTTATCTTATGCCGCTGCGCAAGATGATAAGCATCGCTATCGAAAACGGCTGGCTTCTGCGTGATCCGTTCATCAAGCATGAAATCGGCATGGAGGAAACGGAGCGGACGTTTCTGACGAACGAAGAATTGAAAAAGTTGATGGATATGCGTTTCAAGAAACCCAAACATGAACTCGTGCGCGACCTGTTCGTGTTCTGCTGCTTCACGGGCTTGTCCTATTGTGAGCTGTACAACTTGTCGGAAGATAATATCCGCACCTATTTCGATGATCACGAGTGGATTCATATCTCGCGCCAGAAAACGACGGTTCTTTCGGAAGTACAACTGCTCGACATTCCGAAAATAATCTATGAAAAGTATAAAGGAATAGGCGAAGGCGGCAAGATATTTCCCGTGCCCAAGTACAGCACGATTCTCGGAAACATCAAAAAAATCATGAAGCTGTGCGGCATCGACAAAGAGGTTACATGGCACATCGGGCGGCACACGATGGCCACGACGGTCTGTCTGTCGAACAATATGCCGATTGAAACGGTCAGCTCGATATTAGGGCATAAGAATATCCGCACGACGCAGATTTATGCGAAGATTACGAAAGAGAAAGTCAAAAGGGACATGAGTGCCCTCGCCTCGCAACTGAACTCCATCGAGGAATTTGCGGGAGTAGCTATTTAATGAAATATTTACCATTCAAACGATTAAGGATATGAAAAGAGATAAAATCACAATCAGCGAAAATACGGTTATCGTAACGGGCAGTAATATATGGATGACGGAAGCGGAAATAGTCGAACTGTTCGGCACAACCGCCGGAGTGGTAAGCAGCGCAATCAAGGCGATCATCAAAAGCGACGCCCTGAACGATTACGAAGTCTGCAAATGCATCCGTCTGGACAACGGCAACAGTGCGGACGTGTATAATATGGAGGTCGTCATAGCCCTCGCGTTCCGGCTGAATACCTACCCTGCGTCGGTTTTCAGAAAGTGGCTGGTAAAGAGAGCCACCGCACCCCAACGCACGACACCTCCGATTGTCATTCGGTATAAAGACGGACTTCCGAATTGAACCGGACAAGCAAGGAAACGGGCAGGCTTCGACACCTGCCCGTTTTCGTTTTCAGAGAATTGCCTTGCGGTAGTTTTCCGCGAGCATCTTCTCGATGTCGGATTCCCGATAGAGGACTTTGCCGCCGAACACGATATAGGGTATCTTGCGGTCGGTACGATACTCCTGCAAGGTGCGGCGGCTGACTTTCAGCCGGGCGATCACCTCCTTGTCGGTCATGTATCGTTCTCCTCCGAGCGGCGGATGAAATCCGTCCGTGAGCTTATCTACCTCTTTCGCACATCTCTTCAAGGAGTGCAATGCCGACGCTATGCGTCCGTCCTCCGACGTGATTACGTTACTGTCATTCATCTTTTGTGGATTTAGTGGTTGGTAAAAATAAATATTAGCTGGAACCATCCTTGAACTGCCCGGCTATGGGCATGAGCCTCTCTATCTCTTCCGGCTTGTAATAGAATTTCCGGTTGATTTGCGTACAGCCGATTGTTCGATTATCCCGCAGGGATTGCAGTGTGCGGGGACTTATGCGCAGCAGGCGGCACACCTCCTCCCCGTCGAGCCACTTCTGCATCTGCTTGTCATTGCATCTGCGACATAACGCACCGACTTTTCCCGTCAGCGTCTCCACACCGGAAAGGAGCGCTTCAAAGGTTTTCTTTTCGATAATTACTACTTCCATATACAATGTTTTGAGTTTGGGGCAAATGTAGCCAAACCTGCGCTCGCTGCCTCCGTTTTCGCTTTCGTGGCAGCTTGTGGCGTCCGTATGGCACACATTGGCTTCCTCGTCCCGTTCCGCCGTGCGGAAAATCTTTCCCGTGTCGGTAACGACAATGGAAAGTACCCCGCCGCAATAGGCCACCTTTGCCGTGAAACAAAAAGCAAAGGTTATGGAAATCATCACGATGGAGAGCGCCGCCTACAAAGAGCTGGTGGGAAAAATAGACCGAATCGCGGGTTACGTCCGCGAGAGTGAACGCACGAAACAGAAGGATATGCCGGAGGTGTGGTTGAACCGCGAGCAGGTCATGTCGCTGCTGGGTATCAGCCGCCGCACATTGCAACGGCTTCGGGACAGCAAGCGGATCGAGTATGCGATTTTTCGCGGTGCGTGCCGCTACCGTCTCTCGGAGGTGGAGCGGCTGGTCGAGGAATCGGTTATCGACGGCAATCCGCAACGGATCGAGGACTTCAAACGGAATTACCTGCTGCGCACGGGCAACCAGAGAAAGAAAGGATAGACGTATGGGATTGCTGGATACGGAAACATTCGAGATGTGGATGGAGAAGATCATGGAACGCTTCGACCGCCACGAACGGCTGCTCGCCTCGCTTGCGGGCAAGGAGATAAAAGAAGTAAAATATCTGGATGGCGAGCGTCTGTTGGACAATCAGGACTTGTGCCAACTCCTGCAAGCGAGTAAACGCTCGCTGCAACGCTACCGCAGTTCGGGCGTGCTGCGCTACCAGATGCTCTGGCACAAAATCTACTATAAGGAATCGGACGTGCAGGAGTTTCTGAAATATCATTTCGACGAGTTTGCGGGCTGCCGCAAGGTCGAGAAAAGCAAGGGTTGAACGCCAAATGCTGCCATCCCGACGCCACAAGCTGCCACACGGCATTAAAACGGATGCGGCGGCGAATCCTCTGCTTACATTCGCAGGGCATCGGCAAGATGCGATCATATAACAACAATAGATTATGGAACAGAAAAAGAAAGAACAAGACGTGCTGATCGTCAGAGACGAGAAGACGGGTGAGATCGGCGTGGTCGCGGGATTGAAACGCGACGGCTCGCCGAACCTGAAAGCCGCCAAAGCGGAGAATACGCAGGATTTCCTGCGTTTCGACCGTCACGGCGATGTGCTGGACAACTTCTTCGCCAATTTCTACCGCCAATGCAAGGAGCCGAAACGCTTCGGCTTCTACCGTGTCGCGGCAGAGGGTGCGGACAAGGTCGTGGAGGTATTGAAAGAGTTGCTGAAGAACCCGAAGAAGAACGAGGAGCTGCTCGCCCCGCACAAGGTCGATACGACCAAGTACGAGCAGGCCGCCGCGCAGCAGCAAACGCCGCAGGTAGAGACGCAAGCAGCCCCCACCGAGCAGGCGGAGGAAACACCGCAGCAGGCCGAACAGTCTCCCGCCGGGGAGCGGCAGGGCAACGACGAGGGCTACAAGCCCATCGACGACAGCCGCCTCGACCGTGAGGCGGTCGCCGAACGCTGGGGCATCGACCTTGCGGCGTTGGAGCAGTCGGGCGATCTGGAGCGTATGCGTCATTACGGCAAGTCGCAGCTTGTCGAGTGCAATCCCGATTTCGGCGGCATCCGCGTGCCGCTGCAGGCGCGGTTGTCGCTGCGTGAGAATCCCGACGGCACGGTGTCGATTGTCCCGCACCCGATTCGCCGCGAGCCGAACCTCGACGAATACCTGAACGTGAAGTTCACGCCGGAGGATCAGGAAAACCTGAAAAAGACGGGCAATCTCGGACGTGTCGCCGAGGTCGTCGATCCGGCTACGGGCGAGCTTATCCCCTCCTTTATCAGCATCGACCGCCTGACCAACGAGACGGTGGCCGTTCCCGTCTCGGCGATTCGCATCCCCGATGAAGTCAAGGGCGTGAAACTCGATCCGGAGCAAAAGGCCGCCCTTTCGCGCGGCGAGGGCGTCTATGTAGAGGGCATGACGGCCAAGAGCGGCAAGAAGTTCAACGCCACGCTCCAGATCAACGCCGACAAACGGGGGCTGGACTTTCATTTCGGCGGCCAGAAGAGAGTCCAGCGGCAGGAGCAGACGCAGACGGCTGACGGAGCGCCGAAAGAACGCCGCCTGCGCATCGGCAAAACCCTGCTCGGCGCGGAGGTCAAGCCGGAGTACAAGACGGGCTGGGAGCAGAACAAATGGGTGTATATCGAGGGCATGACCGACAAGAAAGGCCAAAAGTTCAACGCTTATGTACGCCCGAACCACGAAAAGGTCAAGTACGACTTCAGCCGCAAGCGGCCGGAGCAGTCGCAGATCTACGAGGTCAAGCCCGATGCCGCCTCCCGCACGCAGGTCGCCGTCAATTCCGAGGGCAAGACCGACGAGGCGACCAAGCACATCGGCGAGCCGCTGCAACGGGGGCAGACCGCCCCGGCCAACGAGGAGCAGCAGCGCAGGCAGCAGAACGCGAACAAACCCCGAATGAGGATGTAGCTATGGCGGCCTTTATCATCCTCCTGCTCTTCTGCCTTGTATCCGTCGCAGGCGGTTACGCCCTGCGGCGTGTCGATTGGCAGGCCATAGAGCGGGACAACGAACGCTACTACACCTCCGACGGGTATCACGTCTATTACGACCGTAAAATCCTGCGCCGCTTGCGAGACAAGGAACAAGAGGCGCAGGAGCCGAACGACGAGAATTAAAAACGGGGTTCTCAACCCCGACCACTAAATCCACATTAAATAAATCAATTCAGAATGAAAACAATTATTGCAGAAAAACCGAGTGTGGCGCATGAAATCGCCCGCATCGTGAAAGCGACGAAAAAAGAGAACGGCTATTACACGGGAAACGGCTATAACGTAACGTGGGCGTTTGGGCATCTGGTGCAGCCCGCCCTGCCGGACGGCTACGGCATCAAGGGATTCCACCGCGACAACCTGCCGATCATCCCTCCCGTCTTCCAGCTCGTGCCGCGTCAGGTCAAGACCGACAAGGGCTATAAGCCGGACGGCAACGTCGCGGCGCAAATCAAGCTGATCGGCAGTCTGTTCCGCAAGAGCGAGCGTATCATCGTGGCGACGGATGCCGGCCGCGAAGGAGAGCTGATCTTCCGCTATCTGTACGAATACATCGGCTGTGCCACGCCGTTCGACCGCCTCTGGATCAGCTCGCTCACGGACAAGGCCATCCGCGAGGGGCTGGATCGGCTCGAAAGCGGCAACAAGTACGACAACCTCTACTATGCCGCTAAAGCCCGCAGCGAGGCCGACTGGCTGGTGGGCATCAACGCCACGCAAGCCATCACGCTGGCCGCAGGACGCGGCACGTATTCGCTGGGGCGCGTGCAGACACCCGCGCTGGCGATGGTGTGCAGCCGCTTCTGGGAGAACAAGCGTTTCACGCCGGAGGACGTTTTTCAGGCGCACTTCTCCATACCGGGCAACGAAGCCGATACGGTCGTGAAGCTGTCCTCCGCCGAGAAATGGAAGGAGAAAGCCTCCGCCACCGCCGCCTATCGGTCGCTCAAAGAGCAGGGCGCGGCCACCGTTACCAAAGTTGAACGCAAGGAGACCGTGCAGGAAACGCCCCTGCTGTACGACCTGACGACGCTCCAGAAAGAGGCGAACACCAAGCACGGCTTCTCGGCGGACAAGACGCTCTCCATCGCCCAGAAGCTCTACGAGGCGAAACTCGTGACCTATCCCCGCACGGGCAGCCGCTATATCCCCGAAGACGTGTTCGCGGAAATCCCCTCGCTGCTGCTGACGCTGAAAAACAATCCCACGTGGGGCCGCCACCTTGCGCTGCTGGGCGATGCCCCGACACGCCGCAGCGTGGACGACGGCAAAGTAACCGACCACCATGCCCTGCTGCCGACGGGGGTAAAGCCGAAGATGCTCTCCGCCGATGAGCAGACCGTCTATGATATGATCATCGGGCGTATGCTGGAGGCTTTCGCGGAGCGGTGCATCAAGGATGTAACGACCGTTACGGCAGAGTGCGGAGGCGTGGCGTACACCGCCAAAGGCACGATTGTCCGTCAGGCGGGATGGCGTGCCGTGTACGGCGAGGAGACGGAGGACGCCCTGCTGCCCGAATGGACGGAGGGCACGACGCTGGCCGTCGCGGGCTGCTCGATGACCGAGGGCAAGACGAAGCCCAAACCGCTGCATACGGAAGCCTCGCTGCTCGCAGCAATGGAGACTGCAGGCAAGGAGGTCGAGGACGAGGAGGTGCGGCAGTCGCTCAAAGAGTGCGGCATCGGCACTCCGGCCACTCGTGCTGCCATCATCGAAACGCTCTTTTCACGGGAATACATCGTGCGGCACAAGAAATCGCTCGTACCGACGGAAAAGGGGCTGGCGCTCTATTCGGTCGTCAAGCAGATGCGCATCGCCGACGTCGAGATGACGGGGGCATGGGAGGCGGCGCTCGCCAAGATCGAACGGGGCGAGCTGCGTGCCGAGACGTTCCGCAAGGAGATCGAGGAGTACACCGCCGAGATTGTCTCCGAACTGCTGACCTGCGACAAGCTCTTCACGAGTGCTGCTTCGGGGTGCGTCTGCCCCAAGTGCAAGACGGGACGGATGCAGTTCTTCGGAAAGGTCGTGCGCTGCGACAATGCCGCGTGCGGGCTTCCGGTGTTCCGAGTGAAAGCGGGAAAGACGCTTTCAGACGCGGAGATTACGGAGCTGCTGACCAACGGGCGCACCTCGCCGATCAAAGGTTTCAACAGCAAGCGGGGCAAACCGTTCTCGGCTGTTGTCGCCTTCGACGGGGATTTCAACACCGTCTTCGAGTTTCCTGAAACGAAAAACGGCGGCAAAGACGCAAAGAGAGAGAAATAATGCCTATATTCGCCACTGAATACACGGAAATAGATTGTCTTCCCGGATTTACCGTCGATACCGATTTATTCTCTGTGGATTTAGTGGTGGCACTCGACGGGGACGTTGAGTGCCTTTTTGTTGTCATTCTCTCCAACGATAACGACGGGTATATCCACCTTCCGTTTCAAAAGTTCGGTCATCATCCGCTAATACACTTTTTAATATGCGGCCTGCGTCTTTAGCAGCCTGTTCAAAAGCGTAATCTTCGGATTGTCCTGCGTCAATATAGCGGAAATACAATACACCCAGAGGATAGTGTTCCCAATAGTAATTGTCTCCACCGAGAAAATCTCTTGCGGTAAACCATTCTCCCTTACGATTTTTACACCAGCAATAAACTGCTCCTTGTAAAAAATCTCTTATCCGTTGCATATCGTTCGGTGTAATACCGTGTACTTCTCTTACAATAACATTATCTCCAACAAGCATATGATTTGATTTTTTTATGTTTGATACAAAAGTAACAATAAATCCACTAAATCCATAGAATTATGAATCAGAAAGAAAAGCCTACGGAGTTGTCCTACTACGGGCTTTACCTGTTATCCCACCTCAAGGAGAACCACCCCGACAAGGCGCATAACACGGGCTTTATCGAAAGCCGCTCCGACCATGCCGCCGACGTGTACGAACAAGCCCGCCTCGAAGGGTATCTGCCCGAAGGGGCGCACGAGCTGGCGATGGCCGCGCTGCTGGAGGGGCTGCGCTTCTCCAAGTACGACACCATCATCGAGGTACTCTGGAACGAGTGCTCGGACGAGGTGGCGCAGAGCGACGCCCCGTCCGTCGCATTGAGATTGCAGCCCTCGCTGGAGGGCATCTTCTCCCAATACCCGCTCTCGGACGATTTCGCCTACTCGCCCGAATACGAGCAGCTCTATACGGAACTTACGGGGGCCATCCTAATCTTGCTGGAAGAGGATGGCATTTAACCGTAAGACCAAGCTGCGCGATAACATCGAGGCGATACGCACGGCGTTCGAGTTAGGCAAGGCAGGGCGGGCGGCCACTCCCGAAGAGCGGGAGCGGCTTGCCCGCTATTGCGGTTTCGGAGGGTTGAAATGTATTCTCAACCCGGCCTCCGACCTGACCGATGCCGTGCAGTGGGCGAAATCCGACCTCGACCTGTTCCCGATGACGGCGGAGCTGCATCGGCTGATTCACGAGAACAGCGCAAGCGAGAACGAATACAAGCGTTATATCGACAGCTTGAAAAGCTCTGTGCTGACAGCGTTCTATACCCCTGCGGCAGTTACGGAGGCTCTGGCCGACGTGCTGCACGACTATAATGTGCGCCCGCTGCGGATGCTCGAACCCTCCGCAGGACACGGGGCGTTCCTCGAAGCCTTTGCCCGCAAGAACACCCGTGCGGACGTGATGGCCTTTGAGAAAGACCTCCTGACGGGCAGGATTCTCGCCTGCCTGCACCCCGACAAGAAAGTGCGCGTGGAGGGTTTCGAGCGTATCGAGAAGCCCTTTAACGACTATTTCGACGTGGCGGCCTCCAACATCCCGTTCGGGGATGTGGCGGTCTTCGATCCGGCGTTCTCCGCAAGCGAGGCTCCTGCACGCCGCATGGCGACCAAAGCCATCCACAACTATTTTTTCCTCAAAGGGCTGGATGCCGTGCGGGACGGCGGCATCGTGGCGTTCATCACCTCGCAGGGCGTGTTGAACTCCCCGCAAAATGAGGCGATACGGCTCGAAATGATGGAAAAGGCACGTCTGGTTTCCGCTATCCGTCTGCCGAACAACCTCTTTACCGACAATGCCGGAACGGAGGTCGGCAGCGATCTGGTCATTCTGCAGAAAGACACCCGCAAAGAGGGGCTGACGGAGGACGAAAAATTGTTTACCCAAACGGGAACGCGAGACGGCGTAAGTACCAACCGCTACTTCATCGAACGTGGGGAGCATATCATCCACACGAGTGCAAAGCAGGATACCGATCCCTACGGCAAGCCGGCAATGGTTTACACGCACGAGGGAGGCGTCGAGGGCATAGCAGCCGACCTGCGCAAACAGCTCGACCGAGACCTGCACGCGCGGTTGGTCATGCGGCTCTACTCCGGCAGTATTCGGGATGTGCGGCTGCGGGAACAGCAGGCCGAAACCCAAGCGACCGCTCCGTCCCTGCACATGGAACTGTCGGCGGAGGAGTTGGCCGAGTTCGGTGTATGGGCGAAAGAGAAAGAGCAACGGTTGTGGGAGGAGCGACCGCCGCAAGCGGAGGGTTTCGAGGAGGCGACCGTTGTCGAAGAGACTATACAACACCCGACCGCTGCGATTCGGCAGGAAGCGGAATGGACAGCCGTACCGCCCAAAGAGGAGAAACCCGAAATAGAGCCTCCGGTAATGAGCCTTTACGATCTGTTCGGCTTCACGGAAGAGGAGCGGCGTGTCGCCCAGACGGGCGGCAAGTCCCGTCGCAGGAGCAACCGCCCCAAGCTGGCGCAGCCCCGTCAGCCGTCGCTGTTCGACACGCCGATGCAGGCGGCGACGACAGCCACCCGAACGGAGCAGGCGGCGCATACCTCCGGCGCATCCGACACCCTCTATCCCGTTGAAAACGGAGTGACGGAGGTGATGAATCGTCATATCGGCGAGGTCGAGCGGCAGATGCGTGAGGAGGAAGCGAAGCGCTCGGCGGAAGAGCGGCAGCGCAAGCACGAGGAGGAGATGAAGCCCCGGCCTTTCGAGGGATTGTTGGAACCGCACCACCGCGAGGGGGCGCTGGTCAAGGTGAACACCGAAGGGACACGCGATCAAGTCGGCTACCTGAAAGACGTTACCCGCTACGGGGCGACGTTCCACCCGCTCGATTTGGACAAGGCGCAGCGCGAGAAGATAGCGGCCTATATTCCCGTGCGCGACGCTTACGAGCGGCTCTATGCCTACGAAGCCGAATATCACGACGAGGGCGACGCCATGCGTAAAGACCTCAATACCCGTTACGATGCATTCGTCGCGCGTTACGGCAATCTGAACGCCAAAGCGAACGTCAAGCTCCTTATGATGGACGCTTCGGGGCGCGACATCCTCGCCCTCGAACGGGCGGAGAACGGGCAGTTCGTCAAGGCCGACATCTTCGACCATCCCGTTGCTTTTTCATTGAATCAGGTTACGCACGTCGATACACCGGAAGAGGCGCTCGCCGCCTCGCTCAACCGCTACGGAGGTGTGAATCTCGATTACATGGAATCCTTGTCGGACAACAGCCGCGAGGAGCTGATCGACGAACTGAAAGGGCGCATCTTCTACAATCCGCTCGCCGGAAGTTACGAGATCAAAGACCGTTTCATTGCGGGCAACGTCGTCGATAAGGCGGAGCGCATCGAGGCATGGATGGCCGGAAACCCGCACGGCGAGCGCGAGAAGGAAGCCCTTGCCGCCTTGCAGGAGGCCACGCCGCGACCGATTACGTTCGACGAGCTGGACTTCAACCTCGGCGAGCGGTGGATACCGACGGGAATCTATGCGGCCTACGCCTCCTATCTGTTCGATACCGATGTGCGCATCGGCTTCTCGGAGACGATGGACGAGTATTCGGTCAAGTGCAGCGGGAGGAACGCCAAAATCTCCGACCAATACTGCGTCAAGGGTTACTACCGCACCTACGACGGTGTCGCCCTGCTGAAGCACGCCCTTGTGAACACCGTGCCCGACATGACCAAGAGCGTGGGCAAGGACGAGCACGGCAACGACATCAAGGTACGCGACAGCGAGGGCATACAGCTCGCCAACGCCAAGATCGACGAAATCCGAAACGGGTTTTCCGAATGGCTCGCGGAGCAGTCGCCGGAGTTCCGGAAGAGGCTGACGGATATGTACAACCGCAAGTTCAACTGTTTCGTGCGACCGCAATATGACGGCAGCCACCAGATGTTCCCTGACCTTGACCTGAAAGCCCTCGAACGGCGTTTCGGCATCAAGGACGTGTATCAGAGCCAGAAGGATTGCATCTGGATGCTGAAGCAGAACGGCGGCGGCATCTGCGACCACGAGGTAGGTACGGGCAAGACGCTGATCATGTGCGTGGCGGCACACGAGATGAAGCGGCTGGGGCTGGCGCACAAGCCGATGATTATCGGACTGAAAGCCAACGTCGCGGAGATTGCCGAGTGCTACCGCACGGCCTACCCGAACGCGAAGATACTCTATGCCTCGGAAAAGGACTTTACGCCCGCCAACCGCGTGCGGTTCTTCAACAACATCAAAAACAACGACTACGACTGCGTGATCATGTCGCATGACCAGTTCGGCAAGATACCGCAGTCGCCCGAATTGCAGCAGCGCATCCTGCAAGCGGAGCTGGACACGGTGGAGGAGAATCTCGAAGTGCTGCGCAGTCAGGGCAAGGATATTTCCAGAGCGATGCTGCGGGGATTGGAGAAGCGGAAAATAAACCTCTCGGTCAAGCTGGAGACCATCGCGCACGCCATCAAGTCGCGCACGGACGACGTGGTGGACTTCAAGCAGATGGGTATCGACCACATCTTCGTGGACGAGAGCCACCAATTCAAGAACTTGATGTTCAACACGCGCCACGACCGTGTAGCGGGGCTGGGTAATCAGGACGGCAGCCAGAAGGCACTCAATATGCTTTATGCCATACGCACCGTTCAGGAGCGGACGGGAAAGGATTTGGGCGCGACGTTCCTCTCCGGCACGACGATCTCCAACTCGCTCACGGAGCTGTACCTGCTGTTCAAATACCTGCGGCCGCAGGAGTTGGAGCGGCAGAACATCAACTCGTTCGATGCATGGGCGGCCATCTTCGCCAAGAAAAGCGTGGACTTCGAGTTTTCGGTAACGAACAATATCGTGCAGAAAGAGCGCTTCCGTTACTTTATCAAAGTGCCGGAGCTGGCGGCGTTCTACTCCGAGATTACCGACTACCGCACGGCGGAGGATGTGGGTGTGGATCGCCCCGATAAGAACGAGGTGCTGCACAACATACCGCCTACGCCGCAGCAGGAGGAGTTCATCGGGAAGTTGATGGAGTTCGCCAAGTCGGGCGACGCCACACTACTCGGCAGGGAGAAACTCTCGGAAACCGAGGAAAAGGCCAAGATGCTGATCGCAACGGACTATGCCCGCAAGATGGCGCTCGATATGCGTCTGATCGATTCTTCCTTGTACGAAGACCACCCGGACAACAAGGCGAGCCGTTGTGCGAAAATGATTGCGGAGTATTACCACAAATACGACGCGCAGAAAGGTACGCAGTTCGTATTCTCGGACTTGGGGACATTCCAGCCGGGGCAGTGGAACGTGTACAGCGAGATCAAACGCAAGCTCGTGGAGGATTACGGCATACCCTCCTCGGAGATACGCTTCATTCAGGAGTGCAAGAACGAAAAGGCACGCAAGGGCGTTATCGACGCGATGAACGAGGGACGGGTGCGGGTGATCTTCGGCTCGACCTCCATGCTCGGAACGGGTGTCAATGCGCAGAAACGGGCGGTGGCGGTGCATCATCTCGATACGCCGTGGCGACCGTCCGACCTCGCGCAGCGCGACGGGCGTGCCGTGCGCAAAGGCAACGAGATTGCCAAGATGTTCGCGGGAGACAAGGTGGACGTGATTATCTACGCGGTGGAGAAGTCGCTCGACAGCTACAAGTTCAACCTGCTGCACTGCAAGCAGACCTTTATCAGTCAGCTTAAAAGCGGCGCGATGGGTGCGCGAACCATCGACGAGGGGGCGATGGACGAGAAATCGGGAATGAATTTCTCGGAGTACATGGCTATTCTTTCAGGGAATACGGACTTGCTCGACAAAGCCCGTTTAGAGAAAAAGGTCGCGGCATTGGAGAGCGAGCGCAAAACGTTCCACAAGGCCAAGAGCACCTCCTCGTGGAAATTGGAGGAGTACACCAAGACACTCGCTTTCAACAATGACTGCATCGCCAAGATGTCCGCCGACTTCGAGACGTTCCTCGCGCGGGTGAAGACCGACAAGGAGGGCAACAAGCTCAATGCCGTGCGGCTCGACGGGCTGGAGGCTACCGACCACAAGAGCGTCGGGACACGCTTGCAGGAGATAGCCAAGAACGCCACGACGGGCGGCGAGTATATGCGTATCGGCGAGCTGTACGGTTTCCCGTTGCTCGTGAAAACCGAACCGCTGCTAAAAGACGGCAAGGAGAGCAAGCTAAACCGTTTCTTCGTGGAGGGAGCCTTCAAGTACACCTATAACAACGGGCAGGTGGCGATGGCCGACACCAAAGCAGCGTCGATGAACTTCCTGAACGCGCTGGAACGCATACCCAAACTCGTGGAGCAGTACAAGGCGCAGAACGTAACCTACGAGCGGGATATTCCGATTTTGCAGGAAACGGTCGGCGGGGTATGGAAGAAAGAGGATGAATTGAAAGCGTTGAAAGCGGACGTCGCGGCGTTGGAGAGAAAGATACAATTTACACTCGCACCGCCTAAACCCGAAGCCGGGCAGGAACCAACCGATGGTGTGCAGCAGGCAAGTGAGCAGCAACGCGAACAACCGTCGCAAACTGTCAAACCCGAAACGAGCGACGATTTTATCCGCGATCATGTGCTTGTAGTGAGGCCGGGAATATCGGACATACAACGACAATCTGGTAAAAACATGAAATTGTAACACATGAACAGCCGCTTTACAAGCGGCTGTTTTATTTACGCCTTTTGATATTCAGAAGGTGAACAACCGACTTTGTCCTTGAAATACTTTCCGAAGAAAGACTGATTGGCGAAGTTCAGCATATCGGCCACCTGCTGTATGGTATATTTGCGGCTTTTGAGTAGTGCTTTTGCTTCGAGAATAACGAAATCGATAATCCAATCGCTCGCAAAACGGCCGCTTACCTTATGAATAACTTGCGATAGATATTTTGGGGTAACACACAATGTTTCCGCGTAATAGGAAATACTGCGCTCTTTCGTGTAGCTTTTCTGCACTTCATGGATAAATTGCGTATAAAGTTCTTGTTGCCGGCTGGCATTCTCTTTCGGTTTCTTATCGTCAGGAGCGGATGTGAGCAGGTATTTATAAGCATTGTAGGTAAGCACCTGCGTATATCCCAATAATGCCCCTTTGCGAAACGGATTGTCCGTTTCCTCGATTTTCGCTTTCATCAAACGGTAGATCGCGATCGACTCTTCCATCGCTTTATCCGTCAAATGACAAAGGGGTGAAGCGTACAGCCTTCGTTGTAAGGACATGGTCGCATCGATTTGCATGGCGGTCTGGAAGTATTCGGATGAAAAGGCGATCACTGCAATCCGCGTATCGTCGCTCACACCCCGACATTCCCCGATTGCTCCTTCCGAAACGACCAGAAGATCGTTTGCCTGAATTTCAAAATCCTGCAAATTGATTTGAAACCGCATCCGACCTGTCAGACAAAAAATCGCAATAGTAAAGGATAATTTAACCGGATGGTTTGCGAACTCCCAATCCGTATTCACCTGCTTCGAACTTCCATCGAAATTATCAATCAAAACGAATGTTTTGTTCAAATTGACTGCCGTGCTTTCTGCGGACAATCGAATCAAATCAAAATCCCAATAAGCCTGTTTCATATCTTTATATTTAACCTTTCGAGGAGCAAAATTAGTTATTTTAGTTGATATTATTTCTATTTGTTATCCATTAGACCAAATTGATGCTCCATTAGGGGATACGAAGTATCGGATAAATCAGGAACTTTGCAGAGAAATAAAGAACAATCACTAAAAAATAAATTGGAACAATGAAAAGATTGATTACAATGGCTATCGTTGCGGGAACGCTCTGCGCCTGCGGCGGAACATCACACGAAAATTCCGAGATACGGAGCGTTGTGCTGACCGAACCCGTGTTGTTGGAATCCACCCATGTCATAAACCGTTCGGGCGTCGTCCGCGAGGCGCATACGATCAGCCTCGGATTCAAGACGGCCGGACAAATCGAGTACATTCATGTGCAAGAGGGCGACTATGTTCGTCAAGGACAACTGCTCGCCGAGCTGGATGCCGCCGACTATCGGTTAAGTGTCGAGACATTGCAGATTCAGTATGACCAACTCGAAGACGAGGTTGCACGCACGAAGCAACTGTTCGATCAGAAGAGCGTATCGGCCAACGATTACGAAAAGGCCGTTGCCGGATTAAAACAGTTGGGCGTGCAGTTGCAGGTGAACAAGAACAAACTCGATTACACGAAACTCTACGCTTCAACAGACGGATACGTACAGAGCGTGAATTTCTCTCCGGCAGAAATGGTCGATGCGGGAACGGCTCTGTTTACGCTCTTGGATGTATCGCACATGGAGGTCGTAGCAGATATTCCGGTCGGCGAGTACGGACAGCGTGACCGCTTCACCCGTTTTTATTGTAAAGTGGCGGGCATCGAAGAGGAATTGCCGATGAAACTGTCGAGCATCACGCCCAAAGCCGATGGCAATCAGCTCTACCAGTTGCGCCTGATCTTTACGGAGCAACCCGATAAGCGACTGACGGCAGGCATGAATGCCGAAATCGGGATCGTTGTTGCGGATACGGCCTCCGCGCGCAGGGTTGCCGTACCGTTGTGCGCCGTTTTTCAAGATAATGACGAAAACAAACCGTGCGTATGGGTATTTGGGGCGGATTCTACCGTATCTAAGCGCCCCGTCGTACTGAACGGGACAGATGCCGAAGGCCGTGCCGTCGTCGTCGAAGGATTGACGGGTAAGGAACATATCGTCCGAGCCGGAGTGAATGTGCTCCGGGAGGGAGAGCATGTATGTGTTGTGAAAAAAACGAGTGAAACCAACATAGGAGGATTATTGTAATGAAGATGACTGAATTTTTCATGCGGCGGCCATTGCTTTTTTGGTCGCTTATGGCGGCAATACTGATTGCAGGCGTGTTGGCATTCGTACAGATGCCCAAACTGGAAGACCCTGCCGTATCTACCAAACAAGCGATGGTTGTGGTTCCGTGGCCGGGAGCCAGTGCACACGAGATGGAACTGAAAGTCGCACAACTGATGGAGGATGAATTGAGGGCCTTACCCAATGTAAAAAAAGTAAAGACCGAATGTCAGAATGGTTCTGCCATGTTTACCATCGAGTTTCAGACGACCGTGCTGGAAAAGGAGTTGGAGCAGCATTTCGACTTGCTGCGCCGTAAAGTGAACGATGCGGCTTCGCGTCTTCCGCAAGGGTGTTACACTCCGGTTGTGGTGGATGATATGATGGATGTATATGGTATTTTCTATGCACTGACAGCCGACGGATACGACTATCCCGAAATGTACCGATACGCCAAATACCTCCGCCGCGAGCTGCTCGACGTGAAAGGTGTCAAGCGTATCAACATCATAGGCAACCGCGATGAGGTAATCAACATCATCCTTTCCAAAGAGCAGATTACCCGTAACGGAATCGTTCCCACGCAAATCATGTCCGCATTGCAGGCGGCCGGAAAAACGGTCGATGCGGGAAAATACCGCAGCGACGACGAGCAGATTGCACTCTACGTCGATTCAGCAGTCGAAAACGAGGAGGATATTCGCAATTTGCTGATCCGAACGATGGACGGAAAACGCATCCGTCTCGGCGATATTGCCCGTGTGCAACGTACCTTTGCCGAACCGCAACGAAACGGATTTTTTGTGAACGGAAAGTCGGCGCTGGCCATCTGTATTGCGATGGAAAAGTCGGCCATCGTTCCCGATGTGGGTAAAGCCGTCGATGCCCGGCTGTCCGAGGCGATGAAGCACGTTCCTACAGGATTCGAGACCGAGAAAATTTTTTTTCAACCCGACAAGGTGGACGAAGCCATCTCCTCCTTTATGTGGAATCTCGTCGAATCGGTGGCCATTGTTATTTTGGTGTTGATATTCACGATGGGATGGCGCAGCGGAGTGATTATCGGGTTCGGGCTGGTGCTGACGGTCGCCGTGTCGTTTCCGATCCTGCTTGTCTGCGGCACGACGCTGCAACGTATTTCGCTCGGCGCGTTCATCGTGGCGATGGGTATGCTGGTGGATAATGCCGTCGTGATTATGGACGGTATCTTGATCGATAAAAAAAGGGGATTGGGGCCGAAAACCTATCTTTACCGCATCGGACGCAATACGGCCATGCCGCTGTTGGGTGCGACCGTGATCGCCGCTTCGACCTTCCTCTGCGTTTACCTTTCGCCCGATACGGCCGGAGAATATGCAAGAGACCTATTTTTAGTCTTGTGCGTCAGCCTGCTGGCAAGTTGGATATTGGCTTTGGTACAGGTTCCCGTCTGCGCTAAATCATGGCTGCCGAAACGGGAGAAATCGACCGGAAGCGATTCCGAAGCGGTCATGAACTCGCCCGTACACCGTTTCATTCGCCGAGCCATCGGTTTTTTGGTCGGTTATAAAAAGACGACTATCGTCGTAGCGTTCAGTCTGCTGGCTCTCTGCCTTGTCGGAATGACACGTGTCAAGAATCTCTTTTTCCCCGATTTCGACTACAAACAGTTCGTCGTCGAGTGTTTCTTTCCTGCGGCCACCGATGCCGATGTCGTGCGTAACCGATTGCTGGAGATGAGCGACCGCCTTTCGGACAATCCCGCCATCGAACGAGTTGCGATCAGTCAAGGCAGTGCTCCGGCGCACTACTGTCTGGTACGTCCGATGACTTCGGGCGGCGATTGCTACGGCGAGTTGATTGTGGACTGCAAGGATTACAACACCGTGCTGGAACAGATTCCGACCATCCGGCAACAACTGCGTGAGGAATTTCCGGAAACCTCTGTCCGTATCCGCAAATACAACTTCTCTATTTCGACTTCGCACACCGTCGAGGTGGAGTTCGCTGGCCCCGATCCGGCTGTGCTGCGCGATTTGAGCGCCCAAGCCGAAGCCGTCATGCGACGCTCGCCTTACGTAGATGCCTATTCGGTACAAAACAATTGGAAGCCGAAAGGCAAAGCGCTCGTGGCGAAATACATGCAAGAAGATGCCCGGCGTTCGGGGATTGAACGCGGAGACGTAGCGGGTGCGCTGTTGGCCGCCACGAACGGAATGACGGTCGGTACGCTGAACGATCAGGAACGCATGGTCATGCTGAATCTGCAAGTCCGCAATGACAACGGCAGCCGTATCCGAAACCTCGAAGAGATTCCCGTCTGGAGCATGATGAATGTGCATCTGTCGAACGAAGAGCTGCAAGGAGCGCTTGCCGGAGGCAAGGCGATGAGCGAATTGCAAGATAAGGTATTCCGTGCCATGCCGCTCGGCAACGTCGTCGATAGCCTGCGGCTCGATTGGGACGAAGACCTCGTACTACGCCTGAACGGACGGCGTGTGATCGAAGCGGAGTGCGATCCGAATCCCGACCGCAACGATGCCACACCCGCCAAAGTCGTCGCTTCCATTCAAGATGAAATCGAAGCCATTCCGCTACCTGACGGCTATACGATGCGCTGGGTTGGCGAAGGCGAAGTACAAGGGGAAGCCATCGGCAACCTAATGAAATTCGTACCGATTACCATTTTCCTGATTCTTGCCATTTTGTTGTTCCTGTTCAACAGTTGGCGTAAAGTCATTCTGATTCTGCTTTGTTTCCCGTTCGTGTTCTGCGGCATCACCCCTTCGCTGCTGCTGAGCGGTCAGCCGATGACTTTTATGGCCATCATCGGAATGTTGGGATTGATCGGTATGATGGTTAAGAATGCCATCGTGCTTGTGGATGAAATCAACCGCCTTCAAACCGAAGAGAAAGCGGCTCCCTACACGGCGATCGTCGAGGCTACCGTATCGCGTGTGCGCCCCGTTCTGATGGCTTCGCTGACCACCATAGTCGGCATGATTCCGCTCGTCGGCGATCCGATGTACAGCTCGATGGCCATTACGATCATGGGCGGGCTTACGGTCGGTACGATTATCACGCTCGTCCTGCTGCCGCTGTTCTATGCCGCAATGTTCCGTATTCATAAACCTGCTAACATATAAAACGATAATCATATGAACAAGAAAAATATAATTATTTCATGTTGTGTCGCCCTATGCTCCTTTTCCGGTGTTTCGGCACAACAAACACTTCGGATTTCGCAGGCAGAGTGCCGCGAAATGGCATTGGCGCATAGCGAAGAACTGCAAAAGTCGGATAATGCGCTCCGGCAGGCGGAACTCGACCGAAAAATAGCGCAAACGGCTTTTCTCCCGAAGATCGAAGGCTCGGCGATGGGTGCTTACGCACTTCCCGATATGGACATGATGGGGATGGAGCTACGTATGCGCGGTACGTATATGGCCGGGGTCAGTCTGACGCAACCTATCTACACGGGAGGTAAAATCTCGACCGGGCATAGGTTGGCCCGTATCGGCGAAGAGGCCGCTGCCGAGCAGCTTCGTATGACACGCATGGACGTGCTTGTCGAGGCCGACAATGCTTATTGGACTTATATTGCCGTCGGACGCAAAGCACGTATGTTGGAAAGCTATCATGCGCAGATGGACACGCTCTACCGCCAAACGGAAACGGCGCTGGCGGCGGGGCTGGCGACCGAGAACGAGTTGCTGCGTATCGAAGCCAAACGCAGCGACATCCGCTATCAATTGCAAAAGGTACGGAACGGAGCCGATTTGTGCCGTATGTCACTCTGTCGGATCGTAGGCGCCGATTTCGATACGGCGATAGAGGCTACCGATACGGCTTTCGTTACCTCGCAGCCAGACCGACTTTCGGCGGAAACGGCAGCCCGTCCCGAACTGCACTTGCTCGAAAAACAGGTCGCAGCCGGAAAAGAGCAAATCCGCATGGCGCGTGCCGATATGCTGCCCACCGTCGGGCTGTCGGTCGGCTACTCCTACTATGGCAACATCAAGCTCAATGGAATGACCGATGTCGGCGGCGGTACGATGAAGCCTTATTCGCAGGAATTTCGGGATGGAATGGGGTTGGCTATGCTGGCCGTGAAAATTCCGATTTTCCATTGGGGCGAAAGCCGCAAAAAGGTACGCAAAGCACGATACGAACTGCGTAATGCTGAATTCGACCTGCAAAAAAACACTCGTCTGCTCAATATCGAGGTGCAGCAGGCGATCCGTAATGTACAAGACGGTTACGAACTGATTCATACGGCAGAGAAAGGGTTGCGGCAGGCGGACGAAAACCTGCGTGTGATGCGCAACCGTTATGCGGCGTCGATGGCTCCGCTGACCGATCTCTTGGATGCCCAGTCGCAATGGCAACAGGCCGAAAGCAATCTGATCGAGGCGCAAACCCAATATAAAATCTATGAAACGGAATATCTGCGGGCGACGGGATCATTGAATTTTTGATTATTATCTTGCCTTAAAGGAAGATTATATTAGCAATTTTATTTAGCAAATCTATAATGTGCGTTCGACTGAAACATAGTAAAAGATTTAGCATAAAAAAGTTAAGATGAAATTATCACTTCAACACCGAATACTTATAGGGTACATCATATTGATAGCAGTCATCGGTAGTATGGCTGCTATCATGTTCTACGAACGAAACCGAGTACAAAATATCGAATCGGAAATAACCGAAATCCGGGAGGCCAATCGTACCATAAACGCCGCCCATCGGCATATTACCGTCCTTGCCACGTTGGGAGAATCCGCGATAACATGGGACGAAGAGGATTATCGAAAGTATCAGGTGCGGCGGTTGCGCATAGACAGCCTTTTGCAGATTTTGCAACGAGACTATGAAGAGTTTGTCCCGACCAGACAAATAGATACGCTCCGTCTTCTGTTGGCCAATAAGGAAAAGCACCTGCATCAAGCCATGCAGGTGTTTCAACAGCACGACAGCCTCTTGTCGGAACACCTGCCCGTCCTTGCCCGGCAAACAAGAAGTTTCCGCACCGTAACCCGAAAAAAGAGAGGTCTTGCCGGACTTTTCGGAGGCAAGGAGACCGTACAAGTTCCGACTACTCCAAACACGCTTCACTCCCTGAACGAGCAGTTGATTTCGATGGAGGAAGAACGGCAGCAGGCAATCGACGCTTACACGGACAGCCTGCGTGTTCAAAACCGGGAGTTGAACCGCAAGTTGTATGTGTTGATTCAAGATATGGACGAGCAAACGCAAGCCACATTTCAAGGCAAGGAGTTGTATCTCCAACAATCCTATGACCGCTCGACCATGATTATTACCGGACTGATCGTAAGTGCTATCATTCTTTTGGTCGTGTCGTATTGGATCATTCAACGGGATATTCGGGAGAAAGCGCGAACCAAACGGGAATTGGAGGAACTGATCGAGAAACTGCGCCAGAGCGTGAAAAAGAACAAGGAACTGCTCACGGCTCGCCGCCAAACCATGCAGACCATCATCCATGAATTGCGTTCCCCTCTGTCCGCCATCAGCGGCAATGCGGAGTTGATTATCGCCGATACCGACGAGGCGGAACGCACCCGACATATTCAAGCCGTCCGGCAGTCCGTCCGTCGTATGACCATCATGCTCGCCGACCTGCTGAATTTCTTTCGGCTGGATAACGGCAAGGAGCAGGTATGCCCCAAGCCATTCCAATTACAATGTATCGCCAACGCGCTGAAACACGAGTTCACGCCGAGAACGGAAAAGAAACACCTTGCGTTTCACATCGAGGCTTGTGAAACCGATGTGGTGGTCGGCGACAAGAACATGATCCTCCGAATCGGGAGCAATCTGTTGTCCAATGCCGTGAAATTTACGGATAAGGGTTGTGTTTCATTGAAAACGAGTTACTCGGACGGAGTGTTCACACTCGAAGTCTCGGACACGGGGTTTGGAATTGCCGAAGCGCAGCAGAAAAAGATTTTCCACCCTTTTGAACGCCTGACCAATGCCGCCACACAAGACGGCTTCGGGCTTGGACTGCCTATCGTGTGCGACCTCGCAAAGTTGATGGGAGGCAAAGTTTCGCTGGAGAGCGTGGTAGGCATCGGCAGCCATTTCACGGTACGCATACCGCTCAAAAAGGCAGAGGATGAATTTATCGGGGAAACGCCTGCCTCTACAATATCCCGATACCTGCGCAACGCCTCCGTGCTGGTATTGGATAACGACGCGGTGCAATGCACCATGACACGGGATATGTTGGCCCGTTACGAAATCGGGTGCGATACCTGCCGCAATGTGGGCGAGTTGCTGAATATGATGCGGGAGAGGAATTACGACCTGTTGATTACGGATTTGAAGATGCCGGATATGAACGGCTACGAGGTGCTGGAACTGTTGCGCTCGTCTGAAATCGGCAACTCACGGAGTATTCCGATTGTCGTGGCAACGGCATTGGACAGCAGTTCGGAAGAGGAACTGCTCGCCAACGGATTTAGCGGCTGCTTGTTCAAACCGTTCTCCGCAACGGAACTGCTGGAGGCGGTCTCCCGTTGCATTGAGAATGGAGAGCAAAAGCGGGCAATCACGCTGTCGCCGCTGCTTGCTTACGGGAATAACGAGGAGATCTTGGAGCGGTTGATAACCGAGACCGAGAAAGAGATGGCGGAATTACGTGAAGCCCACGAAAAAAGAGATATGGCCGAATTGGATAACCTACTTCACCATCTGCGCAGTTCGTGGATGCTGATCAATGCCGACGAGCCTTTGCGGGAGCTGTACGAATTGATACATCGGCCGCAATACGACGATGCCTTGTTGAATGAAAAGGTGCAGGCTGTGTTGAATAACGGGGAGCGGATTATCCGTCTGGCACGAGAGACAAAGGAGGGACTATGGGCAGAGTGATTATCATCGACGACAACGTGGTCTATTGCGACCATGTGGGCAATCTTCTGGCAAAAGAGGGAATTGAAACGGAAAGGATATACAGTCTGTCGGCTGCCAAGAAAGCCGTCTTGTCCGTTTCGGATGATGATATAATCCTTTCCGACTTGCGTTTTCCCGACGGGAACGGCATAGACCTTTTGAAGTATATGCGTGAAAACGGTCGTCGCAACCCGTTCTTTATTATGACCGACTACGACGAAGTGCCGACCGCCGTTCGCTCCATGAAATCGGGAGCGGACGACTATATCAGCAAACGGACATTGGAAGAGGAGCTGCTGCCCACCATCCGCAGTTTACTGAAACGAAAGAGCCGCAGCCTTGTGAAGCGTGAGCATATACTCGACCGCGAGAGCGAGGTGTTTCAGGCCATCGACCACCGCATCCGGCTGGTCGCTCCGACCAATATCAGCGTCCTTATATTGGGAGAGAACGGCACGGGCAAGGAACATATCGCAGCAAAAATACACCGCCGGAGCGACCGGGCGGAGAAACCGTTCGTCGCCGTCGATTGCGGTCTGCTGTCCCCGTCTCTGGCCGCTTCCATCCTCTTCGGGCATGAGAAAGGGGCGTTCACGGGTGCTACCGACAACAAGGCGGGTTATTTCGGAGAGGCCGACGGCGGTACGCTGTTTCTCGACGAGATAGGCAATCTGCCGATGGAAGTGCAACAGATGTTGCTCCGTGCCATACAAAGCAAGACCTACCGCTCTGTCGGAGGAAATAGGGACAAGGCGTCCGATGTGCGTATCATCGCCGCCACCAACGAAGATTTGAATAAGGCGGTCGAGGAAAGAAGGTTTCGCCGAGACCTCTATTATCGGATTCGGGAGTTCGTCGTCGAACTGCCGCCGCTTCGGAAATGCCGGGAAGACATCCTGCCGTTGGCGGAGTTCTTCATCGGCGAGATGAACACGGAGCTGAAGAAGTCCGTATCGGGGTTCGATGCGGAGGCGAAGAAACTGTTAGCCCTTTATCATTGGCCGGGCAATGTCCGAGAGCTGCGGCAGGTCGTACAGACCGCCGTACTAATGACCGGAGAGGGATTGATTCCGTCCGACGCATTGGGGCTCGATGTAACGGAGGCGGAAAGCGAAGTTTCGGACTTCGCGCTGGTCGATGAGACGATGCAGAAAGACCGTATCATAAGGGCGTTGAAGCAGACGGACGGGAACAAACGGCAGGCAGCCAAGCTGCTCGGCATAAGCCCGCCGACGCTGTATAAGAAGATGGAACAATATAATATTCAGTAGAAAAGAGATGAAACATGACAGATATTTCGCAGAAAAAAGTATCTTTGTAACCTAATTACGAGAGTGTGTAAAAACATTTTTGTATAATATTTGAATAGATTTAAGTGGTTTGGCTTTGACCTTTTCACTTATTGATATAGACATAAGACCGCAAGGTGTTTCAAGTGTAAATCTGGTAAATTGAAACTGAAAGAGACTAATTGCGTGATGCTTATGCTATGCTTTTGCATAGCGTGCGTTCACGTATTCTTTCAGGGGCTTACCAGAGCCTACACTTGAGGCGTGGATTGCACGCTTCTTTTATATGACAGCTTCCGGTTGAAACCTAAAAACCGGATGATATGGCAAAAGTACAGATGCTCGCCCTCCAATCCATCGACGGATACATAATAGATGACCGTCCCGAATTGTCCGCTGTCCTTTCCGACGAGATAGCGAAGTTAAGAACTGCCGCTACTCACTTGTTGAACAAAGATGTTTCGCTGACCATGTTGGGCGATTGGGCGGAGAATGAGGCGGCGAACATCACCTATCTTATCGAGGCCGACAACCAAACGGCGGCCATCATCGACGGAATATTCCGAATGGGATTGATCGACGAGATTGTTCTCTACACGATACCCGTTATTCTCGGTCACGGCAAACGGCTGTATCAATCCCCACTGCCCGAAATCTCTTGGAAATGTTCTGCCACCCGTATCTGCACGAACGGCACGGTGCAGGCCGTTTTTCGTCGGAGCAACTGACAGACGCTTAACGCATTTTACACCACATAGGCGTTAAAAAACTTAACGCCGTTAAATAATTTTACGCTTTTTACTCCTCCGAAAAAGCGACTTCAAAATATTTTTCGCATTTATATTGCTGTTTATCAGTATTATGTAAATAGCTTATTGCAATTTGTCATTGGCTGGAACTCTGTTTGTTCTAAACACTTACGTATGCATACAGAAAACAGAGTCAATAACCGAAAAAAAGAAATGACAAATGGAATATATCGTACTGACAGAAACGGATTTCTTCCGTCGCATCAATGAGGCCGACAGCCTGAACGACCTGTGTTCGTCTTATCGGGACTTTACCGATAGAGTGATACAACTCTGTATGGGAGGAATGAACCTGCACCATGCCGTCCTCGCCCTTATCCATGTGGAGACGGAGTTACAATTCCACCGGAAGTTTTACGGCGTGGAAACGGATAGCGTTTCGGGATTGTATATCCGCAAGGCCCTCGCTTTCGTGCGGAGGACGCAAAAGATTCTTGTACCCCAAGTGCCACCACTATCCACCCCGCAAACCGATTCGCAACCGACAAGCTCTTTCCGTTGGACGGGCAGCCTTGTCGAATTGATTGAGATTATCTACGCCCTCGACGAGCTGGGCTGTATCAATGACGGGCAGAACAATATCAAGGAGCTGGCGGCTTTCTTCGGCTCACTGCTCGGTCTGGAGATTAAGGACAGACATTGCTACGACGCCTATTTAGATATGAAACGCCGCAAGAATGAAAGCCGGACTTACTTTCTCGACAAGTTGAGCGAGCGTCTGAATCTGCGGATGCAACGCGATGATGCACGGGAGCGGCAGCGTCGGTAAGTACCACATTATTATATATAGAAAAGGCGATAACATTCAAATTACCGCCTTTTCTATGATTATGCTATTTCTGCTGCAACAGATGCGCCAGCGCCGGATCGTTCTGTATGCGCTGCAATTCGTCGGCGACAATCTGCCGCACGTCGGCTTTGATACGGTTGTAGTTCTCTTGTATCTGCTCTTTCATGCAGTCCTTGCCGTTCTCGTCCGTGAAATCGGTAATAACGGGTATCGGCTTATAGGCTTTCTCCTCCCGCTTTACTTTTTCAGCGTCCACGACAATCTCGCAGTGGAAAATCTTTTGCTCGATGCGCTCGTCGAAGGTGTCCGCTACGGAACCGACGAACATTCCCTGCGTCAGAGAGGAAATCTTTGAGGGCGGGATAAGCGAATCCATCTGGGTATTGATGGATGTGGACTTGTCGTTGCGGTTGATCGTGATGCTCTGCCGCCTCTGCAAGACTTTTCCGAAACGCTCGGAGAGCGTCTTGGCCGTCTCTCCGACGACCTGCCCGGAAAAGATATTGCCGACGGTGTTCATCACGACTTTGGCCTCTTTGTCGCCGTAGTCGCGCACCAACTGCGAGAAGTCCTGAAAGCCTAACAGTACGGCCACCTTGTTGCTTCGCGCCGTCGCTATCAAATTGTCCAAACCCTTGAAATATATGGTCGGCAACTCGTCGATGATGATCGAGGATTTGAGTTTTCCTTTCTTATTGACGAGCTTCACGATGCGCGAGTTGTACAGACCGAGTGCCGCGCCATAGATGTTTTGGCGGTCTGGATTATTGCCCACGCAGAGGATTTTCGGCTCTTGCGGATTGTTGATATCGAGCGTAAACTCGCTGTCCGACATCACCCAATAGAGTTGCGGCGAAATCATCCTCGAAAGCGGAATTTTGGCCGACGCGATCTGCCCCTGAAGCTGCTCGGCAGCTCCACCGAGCCATGCGTCCATGAAGGGCGAAAGGTAGTTTTCAAGTTCGGGGTAAGAGGATAGTATCGGGAAAATATCCTCGTACCGACGGTTCAGAAACTCGACGGCGTGCGGGAATGTGCAATACTTTCCGTTCTGGTAGATTTTGAGATACCAAATGATTGCAGCAAAGAGGATTATGGGCGATTCTACGAAGAAGTCGCCCTGCTTCTGCACCCACGTCTTATTGAGGTTGAGCATGATGGTGTATGCGCTTTCGTAGGCATCCGTAATGTCCTCCATAAAGTCGGGGTGTATGGGGTTGCAGCGGTGGCTGCGCCTCGGATCGTCGAAATTGATCACGTAGAATTTCGGCTTTACTTCGTACCCGTCCAAATGGTTCAGCAGGTGGTTGTAGGCAATGGTCGAAAGGTCTGCAAACTTGAAGTCGTAGATATACATCGAGTAACCTTTCTCGATCTGTTGCTTGATGTAGGAATTGACTACGGCATAGGATTTTCCGCTGCCGGGCGTGCCTAATACGATGGATGCACGCTGCGGCAAAAGGATGTTGATCCAGCCGTTGTTCCACCTCTTTTTATAGTAGAAACGGGTGGGCAGGTTTACGGAGTATTCGTTGGTCAGAAGGCGTGTCTCCTGCATGAAGCTCTCGTTCTCGTTGTTGAACGGATCGTCCATGAGGTTGTTCTTCAAAAGGCGGCTCGCCCACAACCCGGCCATCAGAAGGCAGACGTATCCCGCCGCCACCGTTGCGATGTAGAGTGTTACGGTCGCCGTGAGCGGCAGGGGCAGGTCGAGCAGCCACCAGTTCAGGAAGAACAGCACGAAGCCCGCCACGAGTGCCGTGCCGATTTTCAGCCACGTAATCTTTTCGTCCTTTACGCCCGTCGTTCCCAGACACGAGAGTGCGAGCAGCACGACGGCAAAGAGTTTCGTATAGAGTATGGAGTGGAACAAGTGCGCCGTGCGGTCGAAGTTCATCAGAATCTTATCGACCACGCCGATATTCACACCCCACGCGAGTATCGCTTCATAGCAATACCAATACACGTTCATAACTACTAATAATATACTTACGGCACGCAGAAAATCCATGATTTTCGCCAATGCCCTCAAATCGTCTTCTTGTTGCATAATGATTAGATTTTACGATGTTTTCTTTTTTTCTTCTTTCGCCGCTGCATCTCGTGCATGAACGCCTGCTCCTCGGCATCCGCCCCGCCTGCCGACGGCGAGAACAGTCCCAAAGCATCCGGCAGTTCTTCATAGCCGGCCGTCTGCGTGGTGTTGTCCGCCGCTTCTGCTACGGGTTGCGGCAGGTCGATAGAGAGCGGAATCCCCGGAGCGGGAGGCGCGAAATGTTCCTGCAAGGCGTTTGCTGAAAGCTCCTTGCCCATGCGCGAGCCGTTCAGGACGCAGCCTGTGCGGTGGTCGATGAACGTCGCGCCGTATATGCGCCCCGTGTCGGTCTCGCGCAGTACCACGTCCACGCCTTTGGCTTCGAGTGCCGCGACAAACTCCGTCCTCTCTTTCGTGCGCCGCATGGCGGCAAGCACGGTCGCCTTTGTCATGTCGCCCGTCTTCTGCTTCTTGATCTGCGCCTTGCTTGTCTCGCACCACCTCCCGAACGCCTCGTAACCGTAGCGTTTGCCGAAACGGGAGGCTTTGATCGGTGTGCCGACCTTTTCGCCCTGTACGTCGATGGCCGAATAGACGAAGCCGTGATATTCGCGTTCCCGCATCTCGCCCCTGCACTCCTCGACGGTTATGCCGTAGAGCGACAGCAGGGCGCGGTATTCTCCGAGCGACTGAAAGCGGTACTTGCCGGATATGCCTTTCAGTACGTTTCCGATCTGCTTCTTCACGTCGCCCTGCGCCGCATCCACGCGTCGCAGCGGTTCGCGTTGCGTTTGCCGCTTGCGCTCGGCAGGATGCAGGCCGTACTGCTGCTCCAAAGCACGGGTGATGTTCTTGCTGCGGCGGTGCAGAAAGCTGTCGCCGATTTTCTTCCCTTGCTCGTCCACGCATAGCGTCACGATGTGCACGTGGTGGCGGTCGATGTCCTCGTGCTTGAAGATCGCATAGGGCTGGTCGCCGTAACCGAGCCTTGCGAGATACTCCTCGGCGATGGCCGTCAGCTCCGTGTCGCCCAGACGGTCGTCGGGATGGGGGTTCAGGGAGATATGGACGACGGGCTTCGCCGTCCGCACCTGCTCCGGCAGGCAGCGTGCGAAGTCCTCCGCAGCCTGCCGGATGTCGAGGCGGCCTGTTCCCTCGTCGAATATTCTGTTGGTCGCCAGCAACCGCCCTTGCCCCTCGTTTACCTTCTCGCCGTTGTACGCCAAAGCCCCGTAAAGGGAGCTTCCTACGTTAATTTTGGCAACCATTGCTGCTGAAATTCGTGGGTTAGGGCGAGAATCCGACGGCTTATTTCGGCGAGTTCTACCGTCAGGCGCTCCAATTTATAGAGCAGCGCCATCGCCTTTTTCTCCGAAAAGCGACTCTTCAGCTCCTTTACGGTCTGGTTGTAATTGACGCCTACGGCACGGTATTGGGCGTGCAGCGAGGAGAGTTTCGTGTAATAATCGACGAGCGTCCTATCGACTTTCAGCACGCGAAACTCCGCGCCGAATACGCGGGCTTTGATGAATACCGCTTTGGCATACACGCCTGATTGCTCGTACAGAGCAAGGAAACGGGCGTATTCCTCGTCCGTGAAGCGCACCATGACCGGATGCGCGGCCTTGTCGGGTTTGGGCGGCTTGCCCCCGACGTTTCTTGTCTTACCTTTCATATACTTATGGATTTAGTGGTTGCGCGACATAAGCCACCACACGGATGCAGACCGAAGGTCTCCTCTTTGTGGCTGCCCGACTTCGGAGGGACAGCCCGGCCCCTGCAAGGGCAAGGTTTTCGGGAGTAACCCGAAAAGTATCGAGTTACTCGATACACACCTTGCTATGTTCCGATGAACATAAAAATCCGTCCGGGGACGGATTGCGGGAGAACCGATTTCGACCGCAGCATGAAGCCGCGTAGTGTGCCCTGTCGCTTGGGTGCAAATGTAGGGGCTTCCGGCGTCGGATTCCAGAGGCCGAAAACGCCAAACACTGCCATCCCGACGCCACAAGCTGCCACATGGGACGCAAACGATACAAGCGACATTTTTTCCTTGTTTATTTGCGGCATAAACCAATATGCGGCGGGCGGGACAGCCGGAAGTAGATAGGTGCAGACCGAGATACGGACGGACAATCCGAGCAACCTGCGCACGTCGAGCGGCTGGTTGCAGCAACCAGCCCAATGTTGGTTGGTTGCGATATTGGGCTGTCAGTCGGGATGTATGCCCGTCAGGACGGCCAAACATCGGAACGGCGGTAAGGCTGACCGAATGTTTGTAAAAACAGATAACTCAATGTATAACGATTAAAATGTATGACAGTATGAACAAACCGATTTACGTGGCTTTCTCCACACAAAAGGGAGGAGCCGGGAAAACAACCATCACGGTGCTCGTCGCAAGTTACCTGCACTATGTCAAAGGATACAACGTCGCGGTTGTCGATTGCGACTTTCCGCAGTACAGCATCCATGATATGCGCAGGCGCGATATGGACACGACCATGAAGGACGAGCATTATAAGGCGATGGCCTACGAGCAATTCAAACGGCTCGACAAGAAAGCCTATCCCGTGTTGTGCTGCAAGCCGGAGGATGCGGCGGAAACGGCGGCGAAGCAGGCCGGAACAGGGAGACCTCTGGACTTCGTGTTTTTCGACCTGCCGGGCACGATCAACAATCCGAATATCGTAAAGGCCATCGCCGCAATGGATTATATTATCTGTCCGATCATCGCCGACCGCGTCGTGATGACCAGCTCCATGCAGTTCGCCACGGTTATCAACGAGCACATGATCAGCACGGGCAAGACCAACATCAAGGGGCTGTATATGCTCTGGAACATGGTGGACGGACGCGAAAAGACGGAGATCTACTCCGCCTACGAAAAAATCTGTGCGGAGCTGGCGCTCCCGATATTGAAAACCTATCTGCCGGACAGCAAGCGTTTCCGCAAAGAGGCCGCCTCGGAGCGCAAGGCGGTATTCCGCTCGACGCTCTTCCCTGCGGACAGAACACTCGTAAGGGGCAGCAACCTCGATGCGCTGGTCGATGAAATCCTGACAATCGTAAAGCAGTAAGTCTATGGCGAAAAAAACGAATGTCGAGGGTATCGACGAGAATTTTATCATCAACTCGTTCCGGCAGGACGACCTGACGCTTCCGCCGTCGGCACGGGCGACAGAAAGTCCGACCGACGAGGCGGCGGCAGCTCCCGAACCCCTGCCGCCGGAGGAGCAGCGGGAAGAGCCTCGCCGCCGAAAGGCCAGAAACAAAGAGCAGGATTACGGAGCACTCTTTCTGAAAGAGGCGACTATACCTGCAAGGATTGGCAAGACAGTTTACATCCGTAAGGAGTATCACGAACGCATACAGCTTATTCTGCGGGTAATCGGCAAAGACGAAGTGTCGTTGTTCAGCTATATCGACAACGTGCTGGCGCATCACTTCGATATGTTTCAAGAGGAGATAAAAAAACGCTATGAGATGAATAACAACATTTTCTAATAAATAAAACGGGTAATCATGAGTAAGAAAAATTATTTCGGGCCTTCATTCGAGGAAATGCCGGAAACGAAAGCCGCCGCTGCCGACTACCGAGGCAAATATCTAAAACGCAATGAGATCAAAACGCGCCAATGCGTCTATATCAGCAGGGAAATTCATACCAAGATTTCCAAAATCGTGAATATCCTTGCCGCCGAAAAAGGTATTTCCATCGGCGGATATATTGACACGGTTCTCACGCAACATCTCAAAGAACATCGGGAAGCGATTAACACCCTTTATAAAAAACAACTCAATAATTTGATTTAGCTATGATTTGGAAAAGATGGAACAAGCGGGAGGCGAAGAAGAATTACCGCTCGCGTTATTTGAAGAAAGCCGATACGGTCGCCCGTCAGGGCAAGCTGGTCTATGTGCGCAGGGAGTACCACGAGCGAATCAGGCGTATCGCCCGCGTTATCGGCGGCGACGATGTTACGCTGTTCAGCTACATCGACAATGTGCTGGCGGAGCATTTCGCCTCCCACAAGGAGGTTATCGCCTCGCTGTACGACGAACATAACCGTCCTATTTTTTAGACGGCTATGGAGACGCTTTTAGTATGCCTGCTTGTCGGCTACGGGGTATGGCTGGCCGCCTACCTTTGCTGGGAGAAGCATCAGGCGGGGAAAAATCCGCAGTCGGATGCGACACCCTCCGCACCGCCGCAGGAGCGGCCGGACATCGTGGGGAAAAGCACCTTTCGGATAAGACCGAGAACGCCAGATGCTGCCATCCCGACGCCACAAGCTGCCACGAAGCCGGAAAACGGGAAACCGATGGAAAATGCGGCTACATTTGCCCCCGAAACCGAAAAACGGACTTCCGCGCGTATCCCCGACGAGAAGCTGGACGAGGCTTTCGAGCATCTGGAAATTCCCGACGTGCCGCTCGAATACGAAGAGGAGGAGACGTGGGACGAAGCGGAAGAGATGCCGCTTGCGGCAGGCTGCCAGCGCTACGCTTCGGGAGCGAGCTTCGAGGAGATCGCCCATGCGGTCAAGACCGCAGGCGACAACTCGGCCACCGACGCGGAGCGCAGGCAGGCGGGGCAGGTTTTCGGACAGCTCGGCGGCACGGAGTTTTTCGAGCAATTGTCGAACGGTTCGGCAGCCATCGGAGCGAAAATATCGGGATTGATGGACTATTATTTAAGTCCGCCTGCCGTAGCGGTAGCCCCGTCGCCCGATATGCCGGACGAGGCCGTCGGTTTCGACATTCGGGATTTTGTATAACGATTAAAAGTAACGAACGATGAAAGAAAAAGAGTACGGGTAGCTGCACCCCTGAAATGCAGACCACTAAATCCACAAAGTTAAAATCAGTATCAACCCGCCGGGCGGCCTATCCAACCGTCCGGCACAATCCGAAAACAATTTATGAACAAGAGACATCTTCTTTTCTCGGCAGCCCTTCTTCTGGCTGCATCTTCGGCCTTTGCACAAGGCAACGGCATGGCGGGCATTACAGAAGCCACCAACATGGTGACGAGCTATTTCGATCCGGCAACGAAGTTGATTTACGCTTGCGGGGCGGTCATCGGTCTGATCGGCGGCGTCAAGGTCTATGGCAAATTCTCGTCGGGCGATCCCGACACGTCGAAAACCGCCGCGAGCTGGTTCGGAGCGTGCATTTTCCTGATCGTCGCCGCGACCATCTTACGCTCGTTCTTCCTGTAAAACCGCACATCATGGCAGAGTTCCCTATCAACAAGGGGATCGGCCGTTCGGTTGAGTTCAAGGGGCTGAAAGCGCAGTACCTTTTCATCTTCTGCGGAGGTCTGCTCGTCGTATTCGTCCTCTTCATCATCCTCTACATGGTCGGTATCGACCAATGGTTCTGTATCGGCTTCGGGGTGATTTCTGCGTCCGTTCTGGTCTGGCAGACATTCGCCCTGAACGCCCGATACGGAGAGCACGGATTGATGAAGCTGGGCGCAGTCCGCAGCCACCCGCGCTATCTGATCAACCGTCGCCGCATCGCCCGATTATTTACCCGTAAAAAAGAGAAGAATGAGAAACATACTTAAAGCATCGACGCTCGAATCGAAATTTCCGCTGCTGGCTGTCGAGCACGGCTGCATCCTCTCCAAAGAGGCGGACATCACGGTGGCCTTCGAGGTCGAGTTGCCGGAGCTGTACACCGTGACCTCTGCCGAATACGAGGCCATACATTCGGCATGGTGCAAGGCCATCAAGGTCTTGCCCGATTACAGCATCGTCCACAAGCAGGACTGGTTCGTGCGCGAGCAGTACCGTCCCGAACTGCAAAAGGAGGACATGAGCTTTCTGTCGCGTTCGTTCGAGCGTCATTTCAACGAACGTCCGTACCTGAACCACTCGTGCTTTCTGTTCCTGACGAAAACCACGAAGGAGCGCAGTCGCCAGCAGAGCAATTTCAATACCCTCTGCCGGGGGCATATCATCCCGAAGGAGATACGCGACAAGGACGCTGCGGCCAAATTCATCGAGGCGACCGAACAGTTCGAGCGCATTATGAACGACAGCGGCTTCGTCCGCCTGCGACGCCTTACCTCCGACGAGATTACCGGAACGGCCACGAGTGCGGGATTGGTAGAGAAATACTTTTCTCTTTCATTGGAGGATACCGCCTGCTTGCAGGACATCTCCCTCTCGGCCGGGGAGATGCGCATCGGCGACAATATCCTGTGCCTGCATACGCTCTCCGACGCGGAAGACCTGCCGGGCTATGTGGCTACCGATACCCGTTACGAGAAGCTCTCCACCGACCGCTCGGACTGCCGTCTGTCGTTCGCCTCGCCCGTCGGCCTGCTGTTGCCGTGCAACCATATTTATAACCAATATCTGCTGATCGACAACAGCGAGGAGAATTTGCAGCGTTTCGAGAAAAGCGCCCGCAATATGCAATCGCTCTCGCGCTATTCGCGTTCCAACCAGATAAACAAGGAGTGGATCGACGAGTATCTCAACGAGGCGCATAGTCTCGGCCTTACCTCCGTGCGTGCCCACTTCAACGTGATGGCATGGTCGGACGACCGCGAGGAACTGAAGCACATCAAGAACGACACGGGCAGCCAGCTCGCGGCGATGGAGTGCACCCCGCGCCATAACACGGTGGACTGCCCGACGCTGTTCTGGGCGGCCATACCGGGCGGCGAGGGTGATTTCCCCGCCGAGGAGAGCTACTACACGTTCATCGAGCAGGCGGTCTGCCTCTTTACCGGGGAGACCAACTACCGCTCGTCGCTCTCACCGTTCGGTATCAAGATGGTCGATAGGCTCACGGGCAAGCCGCTGCATCTGGACATCAGCGACCTGCCGATGAAGAAAGGCGTGATCACGAATAGAAACAAGTTCATTTTAGGGCCTTCGGGCAGCGGCAAATCGTTTTTTACGAACCACCTCACGCGGCAATACTACGAGCAGGGGACGCATATCGTGTTGATCGACACGGGTAACTCTTATCAGGGATTGTGCGAGATGATCCGCCGCAAGACCGCAGGCGAGGACGGAATCTATTTCACGTACACCGATGAAAGCCCCATCGCGTTCAATCCGTTCTATACCGACGACAAGGTGTTCGACATCGAGAAGCGCGAGAGCATCAAGACGCTGCTCCTGACGCTCTGGAAAAAGGATACCGAGCCTGCCACACGCTCCGAGGAGGTCGCCCTCTCGAACGCCGTGGCGCTCTACATCGAGCGTATCAAGCGGGATGCAGGGATCGAGCCGTCGTTCAACACTTTCTACGAATTTGTAAAGAGCGACTACCGCGCCGTGCTGGAGGAGAAAAAGGTGCGCGAGAAGGATTTCGACCTCGCTAATTTCCTCAATGTGCTGGAGCCGTATTATCGCGGCGGGGAGTACGACTACCTGCTGAACAGCGACAAGCAGTTAGACCTGCTGCAAAAGCGGTTCATCGTCTTCGAAATCGACGCGATAAAAGATCATCCGATCCTCTTTCCGGTAACGACGATTATCATCATGGAGCTGTTCATCAACAAGATGCGCCGTCTGAAAGGCATCCGTAAGATGATACTTATCGAGGAGGCGTGGAAGGCCATCGCCTCGGCGAACATGGCCTCCTATATCAAGTACCTCTATAAGACGGTTCGTAAGTTCTACGGCGAGGCCGTCGTGGTCACGCAAGAGGTGGACGACATCATCGCCTCGCCGATTGTCAAGGAGAGTATCATCAACAACTCGGATTGCAAAATCCTCTTGGATCAGCGCAAGTATATCAACAAGTTCGACCAGATACAAGCGCTCTTGGGGCTTACCGACAAGGAGAAGGGGCAGATTCTCTCGATCAACATGGCCAACCATCCCTCGCGCCTCTATAAAGAGGTCTGGATCGGGCTGGGCGGCACGCAATCGGCGGTCTATGCCACCGAGGTCAGCGCCGAAGAGTATCTGGCCTACACGACGGAGGAGAGCGAGAAGATGGAGGTATATGCCCTTGCCGAGAAGCTGGGCGGCGACATCGAGGCGGCGATACGGCAGCTCGCCGAGAGCCGCAGAAATAAAAAGTAATCACATCAAAAAACGAAAAGTATATGAATATAAGCAGAGAAAAGTGGCTCACATTGAGCAGTTGTATGGTCTCGCTTGCGGCTTTGATGCTGCAAGCCTGTACCGAAGTAAAGGAGACGGATTGCAGCAAGCTGTGCGGGAATTGGGTAAGCGTGGGCAGGAAGCCCGATGTGCTGATCTACCGCGAGGGCGACACCTACAAGGTTACGGTATTCAAGCGCGGCGGCCTCTCGCGCCGCGTGAAGCCTGAAACCTACCTGTTGCGCGAGGAGAACGGCAATCTTTTCATCAACACGGGCTACCGTATCGACATCGCCTATAACGAGGCGGCGGACGTGCTGACCTTCTCGCCGCACGGCGACTATACCCGCGTGAGCGAACGACAGTAAACAAACCGCTAAATCCCAAAAGAGAATGAAAACAAGAATCATCCTACTACTCGGCGCGTGCCTGCTCCTTGCGGGCACGGCGCGGGCGCAGTGGGTTGTCAGCGATCCGGGCAACCTCGCGCAAGGCATCATCAATGCCTCGAAAAACATCATCCACACCTCGAAGACGGCGACCAATATGGTGTCGAATTTTCAGGAGACGGTGAAAATCTACGAGCAGGGCAAGAAATATTACGACGCCCTCAAATCGGTAAACAATCTGGTCAAGGATGCCGTCAAGGTCAAGAACACGATTTTGATGATCGGCGAAATCTCGGACATCTACGTGTCGAACTTCCAGCTTATGCTGCGCGATGAGAATTACACGCCCGAAGAACTTTCGGCCATCGCTTTCGGCTACACGAAGCTGCTGGAGGAGAGCAACGACGTGCTTAAAGAGATGAAAGACGTGGTGAACATCACGACGCTCTCGATGACCGACAAGGAGCGCATGGACGTAGTGGACAGATGCTACAACCGTGTGCGCAACTACCGCAATCTGGTGATGTACTATACCAACAAGAACATCTCGGTGAGCTACCTGCGGGCACGGAAGAAGAACGATATGGACAGAGTGCTGTCTCTGTACGGCAGCGGCAGCGAACGCTATTGGTAAACCTTTGACACGATACGCTTATTATGTTAATGGCAATAGAATTTGACAACCTGCATACCATCCTGCGCTCGCTCTATTCCGAGATGATGCCGCTCTGTGCGGACATGGCGGGCGTGGCCAAAGGTATCGCGGGCTTGGGAGCGCTCTTTTATGTGGCCGTGCGCGTGTGGCAGTCGCTCGCCCGCGCCGAGGCCATCGACGTGTATCCTCTCTTGCGGCCTTTCGCCGTTGGCTTTTGTATCATGTTCTTCCCGACCGTCGTCCTCGGCACGCTTAACGCGGTGTTAAGTCCCGTCGTGCAGGGTACGAACCGGATGCTCGAAACGCAGACACTCGACATGAACGAGTACCGCGAGCAGAAGGACAAGCTCGAATACGAGGCGATGATGCGCAACCCCGAAACGGCCTACCTCGTCTCGAACGAGGAGTTCGACCGACAACTCGAAGAGCTGGGCTGGTCGCCGAGCGATATGATCGCAATGGCCGGAATGTATGTCGAGCGCGGCGCCTACAATATGAAGAAGAACATCCGCGACTTCTTCCGCGAGGTGCTGGAACTGCTGTTCGCCGCTGCCGCCCTGCTGATCGACACGCTGCGGACGTTCTTTCTGATCGTGTTGAGCATACTCGGCCCGATAGCCTTTGCGATCTCTGTCTGGGACGGCTTCCACTCCACGCTTACGCAGTGGATATGCCGCTACATACAGATTTATCTGTGGCTGCCCGTTTCAGACCTTTTCAGTTCCGTGCTGGCGAAGATTCAGGTGTTGATGCTGCAAAACGATATTTCGGAGTTGCAGAACAACCCGAACTTCTCGCTCGAAGCCTCCAACGGCGTGTATATCGTGTTCCTTATCATCGGTATCATTGGCTATTTCACGATTCCGACCGTCGCCGGATGGATTATCCAAGCCGGAGGTTCGGGAAGCTACGGGCGTGCCGTAACGCAGCTCGCGGGCAAGGGAGCCGGAGTTGTGGGTGGCGTCGCCGGAGCAGCCGTAGGCAATGTGGCCGGGCGTGCCGGGCGTGCGGGCATGAACATGGGTAAGGCCGCATGGAAGCACACCGCAGGCAGACTGTTCAAACGAAAATAATCCTATAAAAGTAACAAGATGGAATTTAAGTCATTGAAAAATATCGAAACATCGTTCAGGCAGATACGCCTGTTCGGTATCGTCTTCATCTCGCTGTGCGCCCTTGTCGCCGTCTATTCGGTGTTCAGCGCCTACGGCTTTGCCGAGAAGCAGCGCGAGAAGATCTACGTGCTCGACGGTGGCAAGTCCTTGATGCTCGCCTTGTCGCAGGACTTGTCCCAAAACCGCCCTGCGGAGGCACGCGAGCACGTCCGCCGCTTTCACGAGCTGTTTTTTACGCTCTCCCCGGAAAAGAGCGCCATCGAGCACAACCTCAAACGCGCCCTGCTGCTTTCGGACAAGAGTGCCTACAACTACTATGTGGACTTCGCCGAGAAAGGGTATTACAACCGCATCATCGCGGGCAATATCAATCAGGCGTTGCAGGTCGATTCGGTGGTCTGCAATTTCGACCGCTATCCCTACGAGGTCAATACCTACGCGCGGCAGATGATTATCCGTGAGAGCAACGTGACGGAGCGTAGCCTCGTAACGCGCTGCCGCCTGCTGAACGCCTCGCGCTCGGACGACAACCCGAACGGGTTTACCATCGAGGGCTTCACGATTCTGGAAAACCGCGACTTGCAAACATTGGAGAGATAGGCGTATGGGAAAATGTATGAAACGTGTCCGCGATTGGACGGACAAGCAGGATGAGCGGCTGCACCGAAAGTTGGAGGCGCTGCCGCAGCGGACGAAATTCACCGTCGTTCTGGTGATCTTTACCTTTTTCGCCGTCTGCGCCCTCTTTACATTCGGGACGGCACTCTACCAGATCGGACGGGAAAACGGACGGCAGATAGAGATCGAACATATAAGAGAGTTAAACCTGCCCCAAAAGCAGGACAGTATCAACCTTTATAAATATTACGATTATGGAACAAAAGGAACAGAACAAAAATCCGACTTTCTCCTCGAAAGAGGTGAAGCCTGAACAGTCGCTTACGCCGCAGCAGCGGCAGAAGCGCCGCAAGATGCTCGTGTACCCGCTTATGGGGTTGTTCTTTGCGGGTTCGATGTGGCTGATCTTCGCACCCTCCGAAAAGGAGAAGGCCGAGGCGACGCAGGGCATGGGATTCAATATCGAAATGCCGCAGCCCGCACAATCGGGCATCATCGCCGACAAGCGCACCGCTTACGAGCAGGCACGGATAGAGGAGAAGCAGCAGGAGCGCCGCTCGCAGATGCACGACCTCGCCTCCTTGTTCTCGGACAAGGAGGAAGAGCCGCAGGGCGGGCATGACGACTTCGACCTGCTGAATCCGGAACCCGAACAGCCCGCCCGTGCCTATGGCGGCGGCAGTTCCCG
>OHYP01000004.1_pt1 | contig 192625 bp, 177 predicted proteins | sample 1580341 | NCBI WGS metagenome assembly OHYP01 (sample SAMEA3882509, study PRJEB24775) | human gut metagenome | biome: human-associated habitat; feature: intestine environment; material: feces | place: Netherlands | collected 2009/2010 | reverse complement strand
GAACCACCCCTTTGACGAGCCGAAGCAATGGGAAATCCGGGAAGTCAACGACATCATGAACCATTGCGTGACGGGCTGGAATTACTTTTCCAACCCCCGTGTGTTCCCGGAATACGGCAGGCAAAAGGGCTGGGAGCGTGAAACGAAAGCAACGGACATCAGCAACGGAGCTGAAAAAATCCCGGAAGGATTTGAGGAAGTCACGGAACAGATGGAGCTTCCCTTCTGAAAAATGCAGCCGGTTGCCGACCCTGTTGCACTCCCGTTGCCGAGCCGGTTGCCGGGAAACCCCCCGTAACTGCGGGCTTTTCCCCTTATCAGCAACCAAAACAACAGAAAAATAAAAGAAAATAAAAATAAGAGCCAAACTGCCAGACAGAGATAGTTTTCAGGTTTTTTGAAGCCCGTTGCCGGACTTCGTTGCCGACCTTCTCCTTGTCTGGCTTATTCTATTATGGAGGATAACTGCCTATGGCAAAAACGAAAACAGAGATTCATGTTACCACAGTTTTTGACGGCGAACTGGACGCCACAGACGTCTTTGTGAGCCTGATTGCCCAAAAATATGGGCAGAATACCAGCAAAGAAAATCTTGCGAAAACACAAGATTTAGAGTATAATAAGGATGAGGTTCAGAAGAACCGTGTTCCGTCTGGATTGTGCGGGTAAACGGTTATGATGAACGGATATGAATATACAGACATGGACGCAATACTGGCAGGCAGCTTCCGGGCAGCCATCTATTGCAGGCTTTCCAAAGACGATGACCTTGACGGGGAGAGCGCCAGTATTGCCAACCAGCGGGATATGCTGGAAAAATACTGCGAAAAGCAGGGATGGGAGGTTGTGGCAGTCTATCAGGACGATGGCTTCACAGGTCTTAATATGGAGCGTCCTGATTTACAGAGAATGTTGAGATCCATTGAGCGCAGGCAAATCAACCTTGTTATCACGAAAGACCTCAGCCGACTGGGGCGTAACTATCTGCAAACCGGGCATTTGATTGAGGACTTTTTCCCAAGAAACGGTGTCCGCTATATCGCCATGAATGACGGTATCGACACCCTGCGGGATAACAACGATATTGCCCCGTTCAAGAATATCCTGAACGAGATGTACAGCAAGGATATTTCCAAGAAAGTCCATTCCTCTTATCTTCTGAAAGCGCAGAAAGGACAGTTTACCGGGTGTCTTGCCCCGTTTGGGTATCGGAAAGACCCGGAGGACAAAAACCATCTGCTCATTGACGAGGAAACCGCCCCGATTGTGCGGCTGATTTTCGGATATGCCCTAAACGGTCATGGTCCGAACTATATCCGCAGACGGCTGGAGGAAGAAAAAATCCCCTGCCCCACATGGTGGAACCGGGAACGGGGGCTTCGCAATACCCGCACCAAATGGGAAAAGAAAGACCCGGAAAACGGGCGGTATATGTGGGACTTCTCCGTTATCAAAGACCTTTTGATGAATCCCGTCTACACCGGGGCGATTGCTTCCCAGAAAAAGGACTACCGTTTCAAAATCGGCACGATTGGGGAAAAGAAGCCGGAGGACTGGATTGTGGTGGAGGGACAGCATGAACCGCTGATTGACCGCATGAGCTTTGACATTGTGCAGAACAAGCTGAAATCCCGCCAGCGTCCGGGGCAGACCAATGAAATCAGCCTGTTTGCCGGACTGATAAAATGCGGCGAGTGTGGGAAGTCGCTGACGATACGCTACACAAACGCAAAACATCCCCAGCGGATTTACTCCTGCAAGACCTACAATGCCTTTGGAAAGAACCACTGCACCCAGCACCGGATTGACTATGACACCCTTTACAGCCATGTGCTGCGGAAAATCCGGGAATGTGCCAGAGCTGCCCTGATGGACGGGGAAGCGGTTGCCGACCGCCTGACCAATACCTGTGAAGCCGAGCAGCGGGAACAGCGGGAAGCAATGGAACGCTCCCTTACAAGGGACGAGGAACGGATTGAGGTTCTGGACAAAATGGTCATGCGGCTTTATGAGGATATGATTGCAGGGCGTATCAGTGAGCAGAATTTCAACACCATGCTGGAAAAGACACAGACCGAGCAGACGGAGCTTAAAACAAAAGTGTCCGAGGGCAGAAAGCGGCTGTCCGATGAAGTCCAGCTTGCCAATGACGCAAAACAATGGGTGGAAGCCATTCAGGAATACGCCAACATCACAGAGCTGGACGCAGCCACCCTCAACCGCTTAATCAAAGAAATCGTCGTGCATGAGCGCATTGACGAAGATAAAACAAGACACATTTCTATCGAAATTCATTTTAATCTCAAACCCATCCCGGAGGTGGAACAGGTCACTGCCTGACCTGTCCCGCCGGGACGGTTCTCTTAAAAACACCATATAGATTTTTTGTACGCCGCCGCCCGCCATCGAGCAGAGTTTTACACCTAATTGGGGATAAAACAGTTGATGGCAGGTATTGCACTTATTGCTGTAGGTGTACTTATTGTGCCAGTCTTGAAAAATATGATGTCATCTGCTATGACTTCGTAATATTACTGTTGTTATCTTAAAGAAGGGTGTGATAGTTTGGAAATTTGGGAAGACTTTATCTCCGGAATAGATGAGTGGTTCAGAGGATTTCTTGCCGGAGCAATTGAAGGTTGTTTAAAAACAGTAAATTCTATGCTGTCAGGTGCTCTCAACAATGGTGATGATGGAGGAATTAATTCAATTTTTAATTCTTTTCTCGGTGACCCTACGACTTTCACGGGGTCAACATCTACAAATGAAAGTCTGACTCCGATTTGGAGTACGATAGAAACACTGTCAAATAATGTGATTGTACCTATCGGCGGTTTTGTTCTTATGGTTATTGTATGTTATGAGCTTATACATATGGTTGTTGACGGCAATAATTTTAAGGATGTTGATGATTCAATAATTATACGGTGGATACTTAAAACATTCTGCGGAATTTTGCTTATAAGCAATGTTTTTTATATAGCAACAAGTGTATTTGCGTTTGGTACAGATGCTGTCAACGATGCATTGACAACCTTGTTTGGCACAGGCGATTTTGTTGATGATGAGTTAATAAGCAGCAGTACATTTCACGATGTATTAATGGCACAGGACAAAGGTACTCTAATTGTAACTCTGATAATAAGTTTTGTAATGATTATAGTCACTTTCTTGCTATTAGCATCAATTATCGTAGTGCTTGCATCGAGAATTATTGAAGTATTTATGCAATTATCTATTGCCCCTATTCCATTTGCAACATTTCTTAACAAGGATTGGGCTGACATAGGCAGGAATTGGCTAAGGAATATTTTAGCACTCGCTTTTCAAGGATTTTTTATCATCGTTGCACTCGCAATATTCCAATCATTGTTCAATAACGCACTTGTCACAATGATGTCAGGGTCAAGTACAGATGTCATTATGACTATGGCTATTCTTCTTGGATTTATAATTGCATTTATATTTACGATGTTTCGCACATCAAGTATTTCAAAGTCAATATTTTCAGCACACTAATAACTTGTGCCCCATCGGGGCACAAGTTAAAAGAAGAGGAGGAAATTACATTATGCAGGTGCAGGAAAATTTTGTTCACATACCAAAAGATTTATCACTCATTAAGCAAAAATTCCTTTTGGGACTTACAAAAAGACAAGCAATAGGTTTTGCTGTCGGACTCATATGTGGTTTACCTGCGTTTTTTATAGTCAAGGCTATAATTAACAATTTGACAGTTGCAATATTTGCAATGGGTATGTTTGCTATTCCGGGGATTATGTATGCTTTATTCAATAAAAACGGTATGTACTTTGAAACATATATTGCATTGCTTATTAAATTTTTTAAAAAGCCGAGAGTACGAAAGTATGAACCTTTATCTGCTTTAAAAGCTATTGAAAATCAAATTGAATATAACAGATTAAAAAGAATTCTTTTAAATGCAGATGTTGATGTTCCGGTATTTGATAATAAGAAGGTGACATTATTTGAAAAAATCACAAGTAAACACAAAAAATAACAATCAGAAAAAGCAATTAAGTAAGGAAGATATTAATTCTATAAAAAGAAGAATGTCACAGCTGAGGAAGGAAAATACAGACAGAAAAGCATCAACTCAGGCACTGATACCATACAAAACGATGCTCCCTGATGGTACTTGCCATATTGGCGGTAAGAAGTATTCTCAGACTGTTGAATTCTATGATACGAACTATCAACTTGCAACATTTGACGAAAAAGGCAGTAAGTTTTCTTCGTGGTGTGATATTCTCAATTACTTCGATGACAGCATTGAATTTCAAAATACATACGAAAATCAAATCATTGATAAAGACTCAATGATTAAGTATGTAAAAATTAATGATGTCAATGACTCTTATAATGACATCAGAAAAGAGTACAGTAATATTCGCATTGAAAATTTATTTGGAGGAAACAACGGTAGAAGCATTAAAAAATATCTTACCTTCACAACAGAAGCTAAAAATCTAAGAGAAGCAAGAGCAAAACTTAATACAGTAGCAAATGAAGTTATTCAACTGTTTGCCGATATGAAAGTATCCGCTCGCAAACTAAGCGGTGAAGAACGACTTGAGAGTATGTATAAATCGCTCAATCCTTTTACTACACAACCTTTTCTTTTCGATTGGAATCTCGTTAGGAAAGGTTATGATACAAAAGACTTTATTGCTCCTTCATCTGTAAAATTTGTTGGTAAAAATCAATTTGAAATTGGTAATGCGTATGGCTGCGTAACATCAATTAATATTCTCGCCGGTGAATTATCGGACAGAATAATTGCAGATTTTCTTGACAAAACAGAAGGACTTGTTTCGTTAAATTTCCATATAAAGCCTTTTGACCAAATAAAAGCTTTAAAATATGTGCGTGGTAAACTTTCTGATGTTCAAAAAATGAAAATTGATGAACAAAAGAAAGCCTTTCAAGCAGGTTATGATTCAGATATTTTGCCTGAGTCAATTCAAATATATCTTAACGAGTTAAAAGGCTTACTTGAAGATTTAAACAGTAAAAATGAACGCTTATTTGACATTACAATTACTGTCAGACAATATGCTTTGAGTAAACAAAAAAGCAATTTACAGCTTGAAACATTATCAAGAATTACGCAAAAAAACAACTGTAAACTCATATCACTTGATTATATGCAAGAGGAAGCACTCGCATCGTCATTGCCAATCGGCTACAATGATGTACCGATTGCAAGAAGCTTACCGACAAGTGCAGTAGCTGTATTTATACCTTTCTCAACGCAGGAAGTATTTCAAGCAGGCGGAACATATTACGGACTGAATCAGGTCACTAAAAATATGATTTTGGCTGATAGACTAAAATTGAAAAACCCTAACGGCTTATACTTAGGCGTGCCGGGTGGAGGTAAATCTTTTGCTGTAAAGCGTGAAATAACAGATATATTTTTAACAAGAGATGATGATATTTTTATAACCGACCCTGAGGGAGAATATTATCCCATTGTCCAACATTTGAAAGGTCAAATAGTAAAAATATCATCGAACAGTCCTCATCATATTAATCCGCTTGATATAAATATTAATGCAGCCAATTTACAAGATGAAAATCCTGTTGCAACAAAATCTGATTTCATCATCTCTTTATGTGAGCTTATTGTTTCAGATAAATTAGGATTAACAGCAGAAGAACGCTCAGCTATTTATAAATGTACGAAAAGACTTTATCAAAGATTTTTTTCAAACAGTCCAAGCAGAGAAAATATGCCAACACTTGCTGATTTACAAAAGGAATTCAGAGCAGCTGATGTTGTACATACTCTCAACCGAGTTGCTAATTCGCTTGAAATGTATGTTACCGGCTCACAGAATATTTTTGCATATAGAACAAATGTTGATATTGATAATCGCCTTGTGTGCTTTGACATTAAAGAGCTTGGCTCACAACTAAAAAAAATCGCACAGCTTATTATACAAGATCAAGTGTGGTGCAAAGTTTCTGAAAATCGTAACATCAAAACAACACGCTACTACATTGATGAATTTCATTTGTTGCTGCGTGATGAACAAACTGCGAAGTATTCGGTAGAAATGTGGAAACGCTTCAGAAAATGGGGCGGTGTGCCCACCGGCATAACGCAGAATGTAAAAGACTTGCTCTCATCACCGGAAATTGCAAATATACTTGATAATTCTGACTTTATATATATGCTGTCGCAAGCCAATGGTGATAGAAAAATATTGCAAGAAAAACTTGATATATCCGATGCACAAATAAAATATGTAAAAGGTAGTCAACCGGGTCACGGATTGGTTTTTTATGGTGATATTATTTTACCTTTTGAGGATGATTTCCCCGAAAATACAATTATGTTCCAACTTTTGAATACTGACCCTGCAAAACGAAAAATACCTGCAAATTTGAATTGAGGTGAAATGCAATGAGTTTAACGGGTAAGGAATATCATATTGAATTTACAAGAGTTAAAACAAGTACAGGCTTTCACAGACAAATTAAATTAAAGAAAGCTGATGCTCCTGCATTTGTTCAAAACGGTGTTTTGCATAAATTGTATAATGTTAATCGCAGATTTGAAGGTGATGTTCCGAAATTTTAAATCTCACAAAAAATTGAAAATATACAACCGCATACAACTCAAGGCAAAAGTGTAAAATATACTCTCTTGGCAGTAAGTAAGTCACGCAAAATTGCTACAAGTGCTGCCTGGAAAGCTGCTTTATCAGCCGAAACGATAACGCTTACTTCGGCAAGGTTAGCAGGCAATAGACTTACTCAAAAGATAAGGAATAACGCTGATACGATTGATAGCGGTAAAGCGATTTTAAGTGCCGTTACAACTATATCAACTGCAAACAGAGTAAGAAAAACTTTAATTCAACATAAACTGCAACGCAAAAGATATAAAGCATATAAGCAAGCTGTTGCCACTTCAAAAGCTCAATTCAAATCTGCTAAACACAGACTGCAAATTAAAAAGAAAGAGTTTAAGTCCGCAAAAAAACTGCAAAAGCAAAAATTGAACAATATTTCTAATGAATTTAAAAACTCTTCAAAATTTATTTCCGCAAAAAAAATAAGGGTTATTGCACGAATTTTGCATAAAAACATAAAAGCTAATCGTAAATTCATAATAGAGAAAGATAAAGTAGAAGTTCAAAAAGACTTATATAAAAGCAAAATTAAGTTAAAACGCTTATATAAGCCTAAAAACATCGTTTTGCAAGGACTTAAAAGTGCTGCTGTCCGTGGTGCATACAGTGTTTCAAACAAAATTGCCCAAAATGCTCAGGACAATGATTTCGTTCAGGCTATATCAAACGCTGTTACAGTTGATAGACAAATAAAAACTATAATAAAATCATATAAAAATCAAAAAATTTCAAAAGCTGAAAAAAGACCCGAAAAATTAAACAAAAGGAGAAACAAACTTCAGCAAAAGCAGAATAAGCTAAATCAGACTCGTATGAGGAAAAGAAGTCATAAGCCTAAGCCGAAAAGTACAGCAAAAGATAAAGTAAAGCAACTTAGTAAAGGAATGGTGAATATTATTGCTAAGCTGTTTGGAGCTTTAGCATTTCCTTTGCTGATTATAATACTGGTTTTTGGCTTAGTCGTTATGATGTTCGGCAGTTGTACGGCTAACAGCAGCTTTCTGCTCGGCACTTATTATTGTTCAGATTACGATATGGCACAAGCGATTGAAACATATACCGATATTGCTTACAGCTATAATCAAGAATCGGATACATTAAATCTTAATGTACCTAAATGTGAAATGCACATAGTAGATGTTGAACCGACCGAATTGCAGGAAGAGCTTGTTAATGAACTATCAGACAGAGCCGATGAGGTCAATAACGGCTCCGTAGATCCGTCACAGGATAATATGCTCAAAATTACCGGTGACGGCAGAAAGCTCGGACTTGACCCTCGACTTATCGATGCAGAATTTGAAGATAATCCCGGTACAAAGTTAAATGTGTGTGTTAATAATGTTTTTGACATTTATGAGAAAACCACTGATAAAAAACTTACGCAAATTATATTCTGTGATTTAGGTGTTCCGGGCAAAGGTGTAAATGTTGATGCAGACAGCAAAGACGAGGATACAAAGAGTGTTACAGAAATTGACTCTCTCGAAGAATCAGGCAAATTCTGCGTGTATGACGATATTAAAGATAAACTTATTGCTAAGGGTGTATCGTCACAAGAGATAGCGTTTATTCACGATGCTAAGAATGAAAAGCAAAAATCTGAGCTTTTTGCCAAAGTACGAAGTGGCGAGGTTCGCATACTCTTAGGTTCTACTGGCAAAATGGGCACAGGAACAAATGTGCAGGATAGAATTATTGCCCTACACGATTTGGATGTACCCTGGCGACCTTCTGACCTCGAACAAAGACGAGGAAGAATGGTAAGGCAAGGTAATATTAACGAAAAAGTGCATCTCTATCGCTATGTCACGAAAGGCACTTTTGATGCTTATTCATATCAATTACTTGAGAAGAAACAAAAGTTTATTAGCCAAATTATGACATCAAAAGCTCCTGCAAGAAAATGTAGTGATGTTGACCAGGCTTCATTATCTTATTCAGAAATTAAAGCTCTTTGTACCGGTGATGAGCGTATTAGAGAGAAGCTTACCCTTGAAAACAGAGTAAAAGAACTTACAGCGTATAAGTCTGAATATGATAATACCCGTTATGAGCTTGAGGACAAAGTAAACGCTTATCCTGAGCAAAGAAAAGATTTGCTCTGCACGATTGGTAATATCCAAAAAGATATTGATAAGTTAAATGCATTGCCTAAAGATGATGAAGGCTCGATTGTTTATACATATAATTTTGGAGATGCAGCTTATACCAACTCGGAAGAAGATAGAAAATCCGCAGCTAAAGCTCTTGGAGCTTTTGTAGCATTATCAAGGCAGCACCGAAATGAAACCATTAAAGTAGGTGATATTTCAGGATATGAGGTTGAAATAATCAATAAAGGCTTGATTGTTGATGATATTACTGCGAGATTAGGCAACGGAAAATACAAGGTTAATTTTGGTAGTCTTAATATTCACAATCTTTCTAAACTTGAAAATCTGTTTACAAAATTCAATGAATTTCTGTCTAATGCTAAAAAAGAATTGAATCGAATTGATTATGATTACAATTCAGCAAAAGAAATGCTTACAAAACCTTTTGAATTTGAGCAAGAACTTACTGAGAAAACTCAAAGATTAGCCGATTTAACAACTGCCTTGAATATTGAGCTTGCCCAGCGACAAAATACATTGACAGAAAAGGAATGCAAAACACGCTATTTTAGCAAAAACTCAATTTTGCACAAGGGAAAAAGTAGTGTTATTTCTGACCAAAACAGTCTTGAAGTAAAAAGGAGTGCACCTGAATTATGATAGCTTATGCAAAAGGCAATATAACAAAGTTTGATGTAGATGCAATTGTAAATGCAGCCAACGGCTTTGGATATATGGGAGGTAAAAGATGTGTTACAGAACTACATAGAGGAGTTGCAGAGAGCATTCAATTTGCATCTCAAGGTGCTGTTGAACAGCTTGCAAGAGCAAAATGTAAAACGCAACCTTTTTTCAGCTATGCACCGGGAGATGTTTTTGTGACCGATGCTCCTAACTTGGTATGTAGAAAAGTAATACACGCAGTTACTATGCGTACTCCCGGAAGTAAAGCAAAAATTTCAAATATAATAAAGCTAATTCCCAAAATTATAGCAACAGCTGAACAGCTTAATATAGAATCAGTAGCTGTCCCCTTGCTTGGGTGTGGAACAGGCAGACTTGATACAAAAGTTGTTCAAGAATTATTAGCTGATAATCTTATAAGTGATAAAGTGACTTTTTATATTGTTGATTTCTCTTAAAATAAGCTGTAAAACGATTTTTATAAAAACCTGAAATTATATTCTTTTTTAGAACTGCCGTTAAAATCAATTTAAACGGCAGTTTTACTTTGTATTATACTTGCATTTTTAGCGTTTTTAGCATATAATAATATAAAAGATTATTTGTTTATAAAAGTAAGCGTGGTGATATTTATGATGTCAATTACAAGTACAAGGTATCTTTCTAATGTTGACTGGTTGCAGGATGTGGTTCAAGGAACGGATTTAATCCTGTGCGGAGTTTCGGCACTTGAGTATCTCGAACTATTTAATGGTTATGTTAATGAATCTAAGATACAGGTATATGCAAAAAATAAGGGGCAATTTGATAACATAGAATATCACATTGTCAATTCGTTTGACCACATAGAATATCTCAATTTTAACGGTGTTTTGTGTACTACTGTTAATCAGACTATAAATGATATGCTTGCTAATTATGATAACATAGATGAGCTTGCTTTTCTTGAAGCATTGAGTAATTATTATTTTGCAAATGATGAATCCTTTGATAATCTTAAAATTAAACCTGAAAACAGAGATGTTTTTAATCAAGTGAAGCAGATGGCGATAGAATATTATTGTGAGGAGTAATATGACTGAACAGGAAAAACTGATGTACGAAATTCTCGGACAAATAACCACCTCTGATATTCCTATTGTGTTCAAGGGCGGTCTGATAACTAAACTGATTTTAAACGAGAGTGGCCTTAGCTCAGTTCAACGAACCACGAAAGATATTGATGCGAATTGGATTGGTCAACCCCCGTCTATGGACTATTTAGTTGATTCTTTAAATAACAGTTTTGGCGATTTACAAAGATGCTATAAAGCTGTTGCGTCACGGCAATACGGAGAAAAACAATCTGCCGGTATAAGTGTTATTGATAAAAACACAGGCAGAAAATTTATTACTATGGATATAGACATTAAGCCGTTGATTGACAGCAAAACCTATTATTATGAACAAACTAAAATCAGAGGAGTACTTCCAAATGAAATTTTGGCTGATAAGATTTGTGTCTTGTCGGGAGAAGCTATATATAAAAACAGAGCCAAAGATGTATTAGATGTTTTCCTATTATCTAAATGTGTGAAAGTGTATTCTAAGGACATTTCTGATATTTGCAAAAGAGCAGGAAGGGAAATAAAATCATTTGATGCTTTCCATAATAAAAAAGCTGAAATTGAACACGCATACAACAAATTAAAGGGTATTGAAGGAAAACCTGATTTTAATACTGTTTACAATTACTTGTATGAATTTATAGTCCCATTTGCACAGGAAGTAATTCCAAATAAAATGTGGGATTGCAAATCATTGTCGTGGAATGATGTATGTAAAACAAAATCTCCTCTATCAAGAAAGCAGATAAATCAAAACGCAAAAATTATATCCCGTACACAAGAAAATCAATCGCAACATAATAAGGACAAAAATAAAGGCATATAGCTCCTTTTACGGTGTTATATGCCTTTTAGTATGAACTACTCCGTTTTCACTAACAACAAATTCAGTTCCCTTACCGCTATTACCAAGAGTAAGGTCATTCGGTTTTGTAATTTTATTTTTATCAAAATATTCTTTTGTCAATAAAGAATATTTTGAAACAGAATCGTTCTTTGAGTCTGCAACGATAAAAATAATATCTTTGCTATCATACTCTTTAAACATTTATTATCACCTTACAATTAACAGTTTAAATTATATATGTAATTCATATCAACTTTTTCGGGAATACCATTAACCTTGCCATTCCACGAATACTGATGAATGTCAACATATGACGGAATGTCAGAGTAGGAAGTATTCGGAGCTGCTATCCAAATCAGATATTTAGATGAAAGTTCGTCCGGATATGCACTATCGACTAACATACTTTTTGCACTATACATACCAACATCATAACCATAGCTTTTTATGCCGTCACAAAATGTTGAAATTATATCAGTTAGTGTTCTGCGTGGCAAAACAGCTTGTCTGTATTCTTCTACATCAAGAAAAACCGGCAAGTCAAACTCTTTACCTTGAATGGTTTTCATACAATTTCTTACTTCTGCTTTTGCCGCATCGACAGATGTAGCGTAACTATACCAATACGCACCTACATTCAGTCCTGCGGCTTTTGCTTGCTTATAATATTTCTGAAATTCATTATCCTCTTGATTCGGGTCTTTTCCATACCCAGCCCTAAGAATTACACAAGTAACACCCGATTTTTTCACCTTGTTAAAATCAATATTGCCATTCCATTCAGATAGGTCAATACATTTCGCTTTTTCAACATTAAACTTAACCGATACGGACTTAGAACATTGCTTTGCAGTTACAGTAGCAGAACCTACTTTATTGACTTTAACCTTGACGGTATTACTGTCTGTTGAAACTATTTTTGCGACAGAGCTGTCTGATGATGAGTATGTAATGTCGCTTATATCGTTATTGGTTGTTATTGAAAATGTAACTGTATCACCGACATTTTTCTTATACTCATTTGTTGTCACAGATAGTTTTGTGTTTGCCTCAATGGTTTTAATATCGTTGTTTGAAATTTCTATTTGTAAAGTTGAAATATCATTTACATCAATTCTGCCGTCATTGTTTAAATCATAGTCTGTATTATCGTTGAAATTAGATATTTCATTCTGCAAGAATGTAACATCGTTTACATTCACAGTGTTGTCGTTGTTGACATCAAAGCCGGCAGCAAATACAGATGTGCTGTAACAGATGACCGACAATATTGCTGTTGCTGTAATCAGCGATTTCTTAAATAGATTATTCATTTTCCGTTCCTCTTTCTTTTCTCTAGTTTATTTTATTGTAGCAATACAAAGTAGCTCTGCAGTCAGCTAAACTATCGTGAGCAATGTCTGTTCCCCAGTCATAACCGTAATACTCTGCACACTTAGTTAGTTTCTGCCATTTATTGCAGCCATACTTATCACTCCATTCGCCGTATATGTCTGCGAAATCTTGCATAACATCTATGACAGTTGCCTTGCTGTTTTCGATACCAAAAGCAGCAAGAAATTCTAAATCGAAAAGTATGTTGTATCCAACAATCACATTCGCTGAATTAATTATCTTGTTAATTTCTTGCTTGACTTCAATGATGTTGGGTGCGTTTGCTACCATTTCGGGGGTTATATGATTTACCGCCATAGCTCCATCCCAATTTTCGGTAAAAAGCGGCTTAATATAGCTGTTGAAGAGCGTATTGCCCTGACTGTCTATAATTGACACCTGTAACAGCTCATCGGTATCGGCATTAAGTCCTGTTGTTTCTGTATCTATGACTATTTCGTCATATTCTATGCCTGAATCAAAATTTTGAGCTGTAAAAGTGTTTTTAATAATGCTTTAACAATGTCCTGTGTGATTTCTCGACGCAGTTGCAGTAACTCTTCTTCCTTCTTTACCTTTTGTTGCTGTAAAAAGGCTTTTTGACGAGCAACACGCTTTCCTTTCTCTTTTGTTCGATAGGCTGTAAGTTCTTCATCAGTCATTTTGCGTACTTCCTCATCCCAAAGATACAGTTCTTGATTAGGACAATAAGCATTTACCCAAAGATACCTACCGCACTTATCATCAATTTTGATATAATGCTTGAGCTTCCACTGTCTTTCGGTCAGCAAAAGTCTATCTTGCTTAACATTTATCCTTGTCCTTACGCTTGTTTTATAATCGTCCCAAATGCTCATATATACGCTCCTTTCTATCAATCACCTTTATAAGCTAACTGTGAGTCAATATCTCTTTGTAATCATAGAGTGCTATATCAACAGCCTTGGCAATACATACTGAATTATTGATTATTTTATTTCTCATTGGTTTCATCATATTAAAACTCCTTTTTATACAAAAACCATATTTTTATACACATCTTCTCTTACAATCAATCTTAGATTGTTGAGCAGCTTCTTATACTTCTCAGTATCATTATTGCGTTTGGCAAGCTGAATATCGTTGTTGCTGTTCTCAAGTTTTTTTACTGTATCATCGATCTTTTTGTCAGTATCAATAACCTGTTGCATAATTGTCTTATACAATGAGCCGTCATTGAGCATTTTTTGTAATTCATCACGCTTTTGATGATAAAGATAATGAGTAAAAATGCCCTCGTTCCAATATAATCTTCTCATATTGTAGTTGTCTGTTTTAAAGTTGTAACTGTAATAATTATACTCTTTTTTGCCGGGTTCGTCAATTACTTCCTCAAGGGCGTATTTTGGTATCGCAGATTGTAAAATGAAGATGAAAGAATAAAAAAGAATATCCGTAGAAACGATTTCGTAGTAGAATTAAGTTACCACAACAAAAATCCGAAAGGAAACCGTCACTATGGATATGCTTAATTTTACACCAAACCACAAGAAAGGTCAACACTTAACAAGAGAAGAACGCTACTATATATCAATCAGGCTTAATGTAGACCACTGGTCAGTTTACAAAATAGCAAAAGAACTTCATCGCCCATATAATACAATCAATAAAGAAGTACAGAATGGAACGGTGTATTTGTATAACGGAAAAGTCAAAAGGTATAAACCTGATATTGCTGAACAGAAATACAAAGATAAGCGAGCAAACAGTAAAAGAAACTACCGTTGTCTTGAATGTGTTGAATTTCTCAATTATGTAGTTGAAATGTTTAACAAAAAGGGTTGGTCATTAGATGCCAGTGTCGGATATGCCCCAAAAAACAATCTGTTTTCAACTGATGAAATGGTATGTACCAAAACACTTTACAACTATGTGGATTTAGGGATACTGCCAATCAAAAACATAGATTTGCCTGAAAAGCTTAAGCGAAACACCAAATCCTCAGGCACTCGAAAAAACAGAAAAATACTGGGCAAAAGTATTGAAGAACGCCCCGAAACAGTGAATTTAAGGGAAGAATTCGGTCACTGGGAAATAGACAGTGTGCTTGGTAAAAAGAAAGATACAGAGCCGGCCATAATGACAATAGTCGAAAGAAAAACACGAATGTCTTTGTGGATAAAAATAAAAGATCATTCATCAATGGCTATTGATGAAGCCCTACAAAGTCTGATTAATCGCTTTGGAACTAAGAAATCCGAAGTGTTTAAAAGTATCACAGGCGACAACGGTTCTGAGTTTGCCAATCTATCAAACATAGAAAATAACGGAATATCCGTGTATTTTACACATCTTGTGAAAAAGGAACTAATGAATGTCACAACAAAATGTTAAGACGGTTCATTCCTAAAGGAAAAGGCATAGATGACTATAGTGCAGAAGATATACTATTCTTTTCTGATACAATCAATGGACTGCCAAGAAAAATTCTTAACTATCACACACCGGAAGAACTGTTTGATAATCAATTGGACAGAATATATGCTACTTAAATGTTTGTGATAACATTTCTTATTGCGATAACTCACAAATTTCTGCTTCAGCGGATATGATATTTTTTATTATTTCAACTTGCTATTGCAATTTGCAAATTTATTTTTTCATAACTCTGAATTGAGTTGCTAAAATTGAAAAACTCTAAAAAATTATCAACTGTCATAATAGTTACACATCCTTTCTATCGCTGTAAAACATTTCAAGAGATTGTTCAACTATTTGTTGAATTTCATCATTGTTTTTGTCTGTAAAATACTTTTTATAAGTGTTTGGACTGATAGCAATTTTTTTATCAGGCTTTTTCTTTTTAATGTCAAGCACCTTGAGCATTTGGTTTCCTGTAAGCTCAAGGTTTTCTTTTTTGCAATCAACCGATAAAACTCGTAAATCTCTTGCTTGTGCTTCTGATATTTTCATCAGCATATCATTATTATCAGCTGTATTAATCTCAAGTAGTGTTGACTGCTCCTCTGCGGTCAAATATGACAACTCAACACCGGCTCTAACTGCAAGCTGACCTTTATCGAGCCAAGCAAGTATTCCATCACACAACTTACTTATTCTCACAAGTCTTGCTATTGTGTTTCTTCCTAATCCATATTCTTCTGCAACCTTTTCTCGGCTGTTACCGTTGCTTTCAGACTCACCGTTTAACGCTCTTATTTCATTGATAATGTCATTACGCTTTTCCTGAGAGAACATTTCGGAATATCGTCTTGCAATAATTCTTGCCTGCTCTGATATTTTAAGGTCATTAAAACCTCGTTGGATAAGGTTGCTCTCATCAACATAAGTTTGAGCTTCATCCTCTGTGAGTTTTTCTTTGATGATAGCCGGTATTGTTTCAAGACCGACTATCTTTGAGCAATTCCAACGGTTATGACCAATGAGAATTTCATATGTGTCTGAACCGTCAGGATTAGGACGGCAAACGATTGGAGATGTAACACCGTTCTTACTTATTGACTCAACCATATCATCCCTGCGTTCACCGTCATAGAGTGAAAACTGATGATTGTGAAACGGTACAAGCATATCAAGCGGTACTTGCTTTATCTGATTATTTTGTGAGAGCATTGTTTCAAAGTTAAAACCTGTCATTTTAACACCTCTGTAATTTACGCACCGATTCTTTCGGTCAGCTCATCGGTACAGGCTATGTATTCCTCACCGAGTTTACTTCCTTTAATCAAGCATAAAGCTTTGTGTTGTTTAGTGCTTTCAACTGCCTGTGTAGCACGATGTATGTGAGTGCTAAAAAGAGCTTCGTTATAGATGCTTTCAAGTTGTTCAACAACACGCTTGCTTGCGTTGGTACGGTCAACCATTGTCGGCAGTACGCCGAGGATTTTTAAATCAGGATTGATTGTTTCCTGTATCTGTGCAATAACACCTGTAAGCGTTTTAAGACCGCCAAAGGCGAAGTCTTGTACCTGTACAGGAATAATTACTCCGGAACTTGCAGTCAGAGCGTTCATCAGCAAAACACCTAATGACGGATTGCAGTCAATGATTACATAATCATACTGCTTAATTATGTCATCATTCAGGATACGCTTGAGTATGGTTTCTCTTGAAAGGACTCCTGCAAGGAATAAGTCTGCATTTGCAAGGTTAATATCGCAAGGTATGTAATCAAGATTATTAATCTCGCTATGTCTGATGCAGTCTTTAATTTTGACTGTCTTACTCATACCTACCTTGCCGATGAGAAGGTCACTCATTGTAGGGTTACCATCCGTATTGTCGAAATCGGCATATTTTGATAAGTCTGCCTGCGGCTCAAAATCTATTGCAAGGACTCTGCTGTTCTTGAGAGCAAGTGCTGCTGATATATTAAATGCTGTTGTAGTTTTGCCAACTCCGCCTTTTTGGTTTGCTACTGATATAATTTTACACATTATGCATACCTCCGTTATCGTGATTTTTCTGTTTGTTTTTCTTCGATGACTGTATTCTTTTGAGCAATTATTTTAGCGTTGCTCTTAATCTGTTTGCGAGAAATAGGAGCTTTTTTCTTAGTTCCTTTTTCTTTAGTTTCAACTGATTTAGACTGCAACTTTGATTTTTCAGGCTTTTGAAATATGTATATCAAATCGTGTTCTTCGCCTATATCGGTAACATCAAATTTCTTTACACATTTCCGTAGCCAAGGGAATGTTGTATTCATATCATCAATAAGGTTTATGATTTCGTAATCAAATAGTTTTCCTTTTGAAATATATCCCGACCATTGTCTATGGACGAAGCCGTTATCAGTAAAGAATTTGTTAATTTGTTTGTATGCTTTTAGATATATAAAAGGATTATCAGATTGATATATTTTTTGAAGAGCCTTAGAGTCTAAATCAAAATTGATTGCTTTTAATGATTTAATCATTTCTTTCTGCATTTATTTAAACCTAACATAATATCTTCAATGCTGCCATTTGACTTGTTATGCCAAAAATATTTTACGGCATAATTTTTAAACCAATCCATATCATACAAATCAAGAATTACTCTCCATAATGCACCGTAATCTCTGCTTCTGCCTTTGTCGGTAAAAATCAGGTGATAGGGCTTGTCTGTTTTGATTTCGGGTAAATCAAACCGCCTGAACATATTTTTGATATATTCGTACATTTCTTTAGGGTCGTAAATATCGTCATTGATAACCTTTTCTTCGTCAATAACAATTTCGACTTTATATTTATACTTCACTTTTCTCGAACTCCTTTATTATCTTAATTTATCTGTTTGTTTTTCTTTGCTGACTGTATTTTTTTGAGTGATTATTTTAGCATTGTTCTTGATTTGTTTGCGAGAAAGGGGAGTTTTTCCTTTAGTTTCGTTTTCTTTAGTTTCAACCGATTTAAACTGCAACTTTGATTTTTCTGACTTTTGAAATATATACATTAAATCGTGTTGCTCACCTATATCGGTAACATCAAATTTCGTTACGCATTGGTGAAGCCAAGGTAAAGTTTTATTCAAACCTTTTACAATAGCTGTAACTTGAATTGGTGTTAAAGATTGTTTTGATATATAACCTGACCACTGTCTGTGCTCAAAACCGTTATTTATCAAAAATCTACCTATTTTTCTGTAAGCAATCATATAAACAAAAGGATTATTGGATTTAAAAATCTTTTTAAGAGATTCGGTGTTTAAGTCGAAATTTACAGCTTTTCGACAAAAATCATCAGCTGTTCCCATATTCAAATCCCCTTGATTTTGAAATCATTAAGTTCATCAAAGATACTACTTTTTGATATGGTATTGTCGTTGTTGCGTGAATGCCAGTAAAATTCAACTGCGTATTTTTTGAACCAATCACTTTCATACAAATCTATAGCATTTGATGCTAAAATTCCCATATCTCTGCTTCTGCCTTTATCGGTAAAAATCAGGTGGTAGGGTTTATCCGTTTTTATTTCGGGTAAATCAAACCTTCTGAACATATTTCTGATAAATTCATACATTTCTTTAGGCTCGTAAATATCGTCATTGATAACCTTTTCTTCATCAATAACAATTTCGACTTTGTATTTCATTTTTATATCACTCCTTAAAACGGTAAATCTTCTTCATTGCAAAGAGCATCGTGTATCATCTGATATTCTTCCTGGGACTTATGGTCAGGGTCAAGCTGTGACATTGGCTCTTCTTTGTCAATTCCCTTTTTGGTAAAACCAAGGAAATCAACTTCCGTAACAATAATTTCAACAATGTTGCGTACAATATTTTTACTGTCAATATAACTGCGTGTTTTTAAGTAGCCTGTAACGGCAATTAAGTCACCTTTTGTTTTGTATTTACAAAGATTAGTTGCTTTGCTCTCCCAAAACACAAGGTGAAAATAATCAGCGTCATTGTTATAGCTGTTATTAACAGCAAGTACAGTGTTGCATACAGCTGTATTGTTGTTAGTTGTGTACTTTAATTCAGGCTCTGCTGTTAATCGTCCAATAAGTCTTACTTCGTTTCTAATCATTATTAAAACTCCTTCTGTATGTGTTTTATGTTCAAATAACTTGTGCTCCGTTGGGGCATAAGTTATTTTTGTTTTACTGTGGCTTCATTATATATCACAATAATATTATTGTCAAGCATAAGTTTTACAAAAAATCTAAATTTTTTATTGACAGCATTAAAAAACTGAAATATAATCAATATATCACAATAATAACATTGTCAAATATATAAAAGGGTGAGATGTAAATGGATAAAATAAATAAGAGAAGTATTCCAAAAGAAAGAGAGTTTATTTGCAAGATGTGCGGAAACACATTCAAATCAACTGCTACACACGCAAGCTATTGCAAATATTGCAGAGATAAAAGGCAGCTTGAAAGGAGCAAAGAGCATTATCAAAAAATGCTCGAAAATAAAATTCGAAGACTCGGCTCTGAACAGATATGCCCGGAATGTGGCAATACATATATACTTAGGAGCGGTACTCAGAAGATGTGCGAAGACTGTGCCAACAAGCACAGTATGCAGCTTAAAAAAGAAGCTAATCGTAATTATTCAAAAAGAACATATGACTCGTTCCTTATGTATTTTCCAAAAGGCAAGAAAAAGGAATTGCAAGACTATGCAAAAGAGCATAAAATGAGTTTTAACGAATTTATTAATACTTGCATTGATTATTACATAAAAAATCATAACGACTGATTATTCCAATTCGTTTTTATGTGATTTATCAGATACCTTTAAATAATCTTCGATACTCTGACGGGCAAACTCAAGTTCTTTTAATTCGCTTACTGTTTGTTTGTACTGCTCGTTTAATTCTTTTATATCTTCAATCAAGTGATTCCTTTCGTTTGTTAGTTTTTCAATCCTCGGCAATGTTTTGTCAGGATACAAATTTAATAATTTATTAACGGCATCATCGTACTTATGTAGTGCGGTGATGTTTTCTTTTTTATAACGGCTCGGATTTTTTGAATTTTGCAAACCTGTATGAACAGCTTTGTATTTTTCGTATGTGTTAATGAGTTTTATTACATCTCCGATTTCATCAATCTGCCGTTGTTTCTTGTTAAGCTGCGATACAAGCATCATTCTTTCGTTGTATTTTTGAGTAGAACTGTTTTCAATATCCTCCTGATTGCTGATATTGTGCGTAGTCAAAAAATTAATAAGTCTTGACGCTTCTTTCATATTTTGCAATTCTGCCCAATGCAATAATCCTTTAGATGCTTGAAATTTATTAGTGTCTATAATATTTGTCTTATAAGTTTTTCCTGAAATGCCTTTTTTAAGAAACTGATATTGTTCAATCCTTTTTCGTATTTGTGGTTCGTCATAAAACCAACCGAGAGTTCGACCTCTTGAAAATCTTTCTTGTCCTTCAAGGCGAAACTTAATTTTCACAACATTATTTGGGGTATATACACACTCAACTTTTTTGCTTTTGATTAGTGTCAGAAATTCGTCAAAGTTTGTACATTGCATTATTGTTTCATCAATAATATATCTGAGTTTAGACTTCCAACTCGTGCCTAAATAATCCTGTTGCCACTCGTAGTAGCACTTACCTTTATTTTTAGGATTTTCAATTACAGACAAATTATTTTCTCGACACAAATCATCGTTAATATTTCTTAACTTTTCCCAAACTTTGCCACCTCGGTTTTTTTGATATTCAAAACTTCGGAAATTCACAAAATCAATATTATTAAAGATAATATGATTATGTATATGAGCTTTATCAATATGTGTAGATACAATATATTGATAGTTATTATCAAGCAATCGTTCTGCAGTTTTAACTCCTATTTCTAATGCTTGTTCCGGTGTGATTTCTCCGATTTTGAATGATTGTTTTATATGTTGTGCAAGGACAGATCCTTTTCCTGTTCCTAATGCTCTGATATCTAAAAATTCAACGCTCTGCTGTTTTACCGTCTGCAGTACATCCAAATGTATGCACTAATCGTCCATTGTCTGTTTTTTCAGGATTTAGTATATAGTCTATTGCTACAGCGAGAGAAGTTTTGATTGCACCGATTTTAGTGACTGCCATATATTTTACGATACTTCCTTTATATATTTAATGTCATCATCGTAATAGCGATTTGTCGCATTTACTCTTTTGGCAATTTGATTTATATTAGCACCGATATTAATTAATGATTTATTAAGCTGTGCAATTTCTTTTAAATCTAAATTAATTATTAGTCCGTTCATTGCCATTTTTCGACTATAAGAACTTATAGAAATTTCTCTTGTTAATGACATTCTATTTTCGATAATTTCAAATTCTTGTGGTGATACTCTGAACTTGATAATTATATTTTTATTTTTGCCATTGTCTTTTATATTTCTATCTTTCATAAGATAAGCCTTTCGTAAAATAAGTATTTAGGGGTTTTAGGGGATTTGCCCTTAACAAGCATTTTTTTCGGAGCTTAAAGCGGAGAAAAAATTAGGATTTGTGTCCACACAAAGCAGTGCTTGCTATTTTAGTGAAAAGGGATATTTGAAATAATCTGTACTCCCTATATATAATCCGCAAAAAAACGCATTTTGCACCTAATTTTGATAAAAATTTTTAAAAATATATATTTTTGTAATTTTTATATTGTTATATGGCAAATATTGTGATATTATAATGTCATCGATGTTGTCTGTTAATCGTTATTGGAACGGAGAGTTTTAATGACGAATAACAGTAATAATGCTGATGATAAGCAATTAATTTTGCTGAAAGCATACAAAAGACAAACTGCAAGGCAAGAAAAATATTTGCTTTTTGAAAAAGATTACAGAAGCAATAAATGCAGAAGTATTTTATCTCTTAATGATATAAACGATAAAAATATAAATCAAGTTGATAATAGTGCAGATATTAATAGCGTTATAAACAAAAATAATCTGCACAAAGCACTAATGACTGCATTGCAAGAGTTATCAGTAATCGAAAGGCAAATAATAGATGAGTGCTTCTTTTATGAGGATGTAAAGCGAAAAACTTATCAAGAACTCGGCAAGAAGCACAACATATCCAGGCAAGTCTATGTACGCAAGCTCAACAGAACTTTAAGCAAATTAAGACAACTTATTGAGCAACATTTTGACGAATTTTAAAATAAAATCAAAGATAATTTATTTTTTTACAAAAAAAGAGGTGCAAAAACCTAAAAAATGCGGAACATATATAGAGGACTTGGCTTCTCTGTATATTATCCGCAACTCTTGCAATGAATATTTTGTTGTGTTATGATTGCTGTAATCAATTGTTGTCTGTTTATAATGGAGGATAAAATGCACGAAAACAGACAAGATTTAAAAATAACAGCGTTGTATTGTCGCTTGTCGGCTGATGATGAACTTAAAGGTGACAGCAACTCTATCATACATCAAAAAGAACTATTGCAAGAATATGCTTACAAACACGGCTTAAGGCAGATAGAATTCTATGTTGACGATGGATACACCGGTACAAATTTTGAGCGTCCTGACTTTCAAAGGCTAATATCCGATGTAGAAAATAATCTTATTGGAAGCGTTGTAGTCAAGGATTTATCACGATTGGGAAGAAATTATCTAAAAGTAGGTTACTACACAGAGGTACTTTTTCCTCAAAACGATATAAGGTTTATTTCTGTAACAGATAATATAGATTCTATAAGTGAAGCAGGAATGAATGATTTTGTGCCATTTAAAAATATAATGAATGAATGGTATGCAAAAGATTTATCACGCAAGCAACGAGCTGTTGTAAAAAGCAAAGGTAATTCAGGTAAAAGATTAACTTGTCGCACTGTTTATGGTTATAAAAAAGACGAAAATGGTGAGTGGGTAATTGATGAACCATCTGCGAATGTTGTTAAAACAATTTTTAATTTGTATCTCAAAGGATACGGACAATCAATGATTGCAAATTATCTTTTTCAACAAAAAATTGAAACACCGAATGCTAAGAAATCAGACAAAACTAAAAATCCATATCGTTGGTCTGTTCAGACAATAACACAAATACTATCTCATCAAGAATATGCAGGTGACACTGTAAATTTCAAAATGTCTGAACTTGGTACTAAAAAAGTGTTTACAAACACACAACCTGCAATAATTGAGAGAGAGGTTTTTGAAAAAGCTCAATTGCTCAGGGAAAAGCGAAAAAGAGTGTATAGACGATTTGACGAACAATCAATTTTTGCCAATGTATTGTTTTGTTCCGACTGTGGTAGTAAGATGTACATACAGCGTAAATTCAATAGAAATTGTACAAACTCATATGTATGTTCTAAATCAAGATTGTCATCAGACTGTTCTTCTCACTATGTTAATGAAAAAAGGTTAATTACTTATGTTTTAAAAAGCATAAATGCTCTTATTACGACAGATAGAAAAAGCCTTGTTTCATTGATTGAAACGAAAAAGCAGTTAGAAGCTCAAAAGCAAAAAATTGAGAACGAAAAAAATCTCCAAAATGCTAATAATCACATTTCGGAGATTGATAAAATTCTTATTAATTTGTACGAGGATAAGGTCAAAGGCAATATTACTCTTGAAACATTTCAAATGTGTGACAAAAATTTTTGTATTGAAAAAGCTGAGTTGCAAAAACTCATTATTGACGGTTCAAGACAAAGTGTAGTTATTAATAAGCAAGAAGTAGAAATTTCAAATTTCATAAAGATGCTTAATAAGTACCATACACCATTGTCCGAATTAACACCTGAAGTCATAGATGATTTCATTGAAAAAATCGTAGTATTTGAAACAGAAAAAATTAACAATGTTCGCAATCAACAAATTAATATCTTTTACCACAGGATTGGTATGATAAGCCTTGAGTAAAAGTTGTACCTTAATTCATCTATCCATATTGGATTTTAAATTTTTGAAAAAGGCTTATACAAGGCTTATGCGTAAAACTATAAATCTATCCATATTGGATTTTAAATAGACACCCTTATCCAGCAAAACAGTGACTAAAACGGCTATAAATCTATCCATATTGGATTTTAAATTTTGCGCTCTCCCATACATTTAAAGCAAAAGTCTGGCCTATAAATCTATCCATATTGGATTTTAAAGGTGATTGGCTTTATAATCGCCTTGGTAACCTTGCCTATAAATCTATCCATATTGGATTTTAAAGCAGATTTAGCAATTCTGATAAGCTGACTTACAAACCTATAAATCTATCCATATTGGATTTTAAACTTATTTTATAATTTCAGCTGTATAGCCGTCTGTTCCACTATAAATCTATCCATATTGGATTTTAAACATACATTCCCTTGCTTGGATATAGTACCTTTTGATGACTATAAATCTATCCATATTGGATTTTAAACATTGTTCTCAGAGTTACGCCGTGACCATATGCACTCTATAAATCTATCCATATTGGATTTTAAACGCACAATTGTTTTTCGCAGACTTTGCAAGTCTTCAACTATAAATCTATCCATATTGGATTTTAAACTAAACATCATTATTACAGCTGCAATTTTGGCTCGGCTATAAATCTATCCATATTGGATTTTAAACTTCACCCTTTTATTTAACATTGTTCTAGGCAACATCTATAAATCTATCCATATTGGATTTTAAACATACAGCAAACGCACTAACGCAAGAAGCAACAACAACCTATAAATCTATCCATATTGGATTTTAAACTTAAATCTCAGGAATTATATCAAAGATATTCCGGGGCTATAAATCTATCCATATTGGATTTTAAACAGTCTTTCAATCTGTGTACAATTTTAACTAAAAACTATAAATCTATCCATATTGGATTTTAAACCATCTCCACCAAAACAAAAATCCAGCAGATAAGCCACTATAAATCTATCCATATTGGATTTTAAAGGTGATGAAGAAGTTTGCAAAAAGTGTCAATTCAAACTATAAATCTATCCATATTGGATTTTAAATTTCGGGATCAGGATCGGGCGTGGGATTAAGTCGAAGTCGGTATTTGGGGACAGCGGCACTTGCAGTATATCAAGGCGCACCGTAAAGGTTTTTATACGACCTTGCTCACAAAATGCGAACTGAACAGACACCTTGCCGATGTAAATAAACAGGCTGAGGATATGTTTTTTCGGCTCATAAAACAGATGGCAGAACGTGATGGCGTGACCGAACAACTCAAATCAGAAAACCAAATGCTGTGGGTGCGGAAGATGAACAATATCCGCAACCGTGCAACGGAGATTGTAAATGTAGAGTTGATTTACAACTAACCAGCACAGCCGCCACGTGCGATAATCTCCTGCTTGGCGGCGTTTTCTGTTGCGAAATCAGCTTTTCTATGGTATTGTTATTACAGTGAAAAATTTTTTAAGATTTTGGGATATTTTGCTGTTTTGAGTTGTTAGTATAGTGAAAGGTCTTTCAAAAGCAGCGAAAGGTGAACGATCCTTTTCGTTGCAATTATCTCAGACAGGAGGGAAATGTATGGAAGCTGCCGAGTTTAACAGAATTGCAAGGAAATATACTGATGTCGTATACAGAGCAACGCTCAGTTATTGCAAAAACAAAAATGACGCTGAGGACGCTGTTCAAAATACTTTTTTGAAGCTTCTGAAAACCGATACTCAGTTTGCTGACGACGAACACATAAGAAAATGGCTTATCAGGTCGGCGATCAATGAATGTAAGAACATATGGAAATCCTTTTGGCACAGAAATGTTACATCCATCGACGAGCTGAACGAAGAGTCTGCATACATAGAGTCAGAAAAGCAAGAACTGTTCAGTGAAGTAATGAAGTTACCAAAAAAGTACAGCACGGTACTGCATTTGTATTACTACGAAAGCTATACATGCAAGGAAATTGCGGATATTCTTAATATTTCGGAAAGCGGCGTACAATCTCGACTGATGAGAGCACGAAACATACTGAAAGAAAAATTAAAGGAGGCGTGGTTATGAATCAGTATAAAAGCAATCATGAGTTCTATCAAAGTGTTTTTGACGAAGTCCACGCATCTGATAAACTGATAATGAAGGTGCAGAATATGACTAATAACAAAACAAAAAAGAAGATTTATGCAATCAGAAAAGTAGCCTTTGTTGCCGCCGCAATAATAATGGTGTTAGTTATAAGCAACGCCGTCGCTTATGCCGCTACGGGAGCGACTTGGATAGAACATCTCGTGACCGCAACCGTCAATGGCAGCGATTATACGGCAAAGCTGATTGACAAGTATGATGAAAACGGCGAGCTTGGTTCTCAGGAACTCATTAATGATTACGGAAACGGTATAAAAGAAGGAATTGAATATGATGGTCAATATGCGATAGACAGCAATTCGGATATTGAAATTCAGATTGCCGAGAAAGATCCGAGGGTCGTTCAGGAATCAAACAGAGTATTTCTAAGCTGGATGTCGGCAGATATACACGAGGATATTACCGAAGATTTTTCCAACGGTCACGCCGAGATCACCGTTGACGATGATGATCACAACAAAATGAAGTTTACGGTCACCGGTACAGTTGACAAATATAAAATCGTTTTATCTTACAGAGATCATTCTGTAGAATTCTTTTCTGAGTAAGGTGGTTCCGATAAACGTACAGAATTAGAAATATAGTCAAAGCCGCCAAGCGGGATGATCTCCTGCTTGGCGGCTATTGCTATATCAACATTTTTATGATAAAATTTTATAAAACAAAAAGGAAATAATCACTATGAGCTTAATTAAAAATGACTATTGGATTTTAAATATATTGCGTATTTTTCGCTAATCGTCCCGTCCTACGCTATAAATCTATCCATATTGGATTTTAAATCACTATATTTAGAGCAATTTACAATTCTTACTTGCCTATAAATCTATCCATATTGGATTTTAAAGTCATCATTTGTAAAAGATGCAACCTCGACAGCAACACTATAAATCTATCCATATTGGATTTTAATCAAGGCAAATATAACTTATAGGGGGGTACCTTGCTATAAATCTATCCATACTGAATTTTAAATTTATCAACAAGAGCGATGGTTTTCTCTGATGATTCACTATAAATCTATCCAAGACGGATTTTAAACGCAACAGTATCCGTTGTAACTGAATACATCAAAGTAACATTACCTAATCTGCAGCAATTAAACCCGAGTATTTTATATTCTATTGTAAAATATATTTTCTTATTGGAATAATAGAGGGGGAAAGTTTTGTTATAATTAAAGAAATATATTTGAACGGAGGTATTTTCAATATGTTAAGTGATATTGAAATCGCTCAGGCTGCGACCTTACTCCCGATTAAAGAGGTTGCCGCACAGATCGGAATTAAAGAGGATGAGCTGGAGTTTTACGGCAAGTATAAGGCTAAACTTTCAGACGAACTTGCCAATCGTTTGGAAAATGAGCCGGACGGAAAACTTATTCTTGTTACAGCTATCAATCCAACCCCCGCAGGTGAGGGTAAAACAACTACTTCTGCAGGTCTTGGTCAGGCTATGGCTAAGATTGGTAAAAAGGCTGTAATCGCTCTAAGAGAGCCTTCACTCGGCCCTGTATTTGGTATTAAGGGCGGCGCTGCAGGCGGCGGTTATTCTCAGGTACTTCCTATGGAAGATATTAATCTTCACTTTACAGGCGATATGCACGCTATTACTTCTGCAAACAATCTTTGCTGTGCAATGCTTGACAATCATATTCAGCAGGGTAATGTTCTCGGGATTGATCCTCGCCAGATCCTTATTAAGAGATGTCTTGATATGAACGACAGAGCTTTGAGAAATATTGTTGTCGGTCTTGGCGGCAGAGTGAACGGTATTCCTCGTGAGGACCACTTTATAATTACTGTTGCATCTGAAGTTATGGCTATCCTTTGCCTTGCTGACGATATTTCTGATTTAAAGAAAAGACTTGGTAATATTCTTATTGCTTATACATATGCAGGCGAGCCTGTTTTTGCAAAGGACATTAAGGCTGACGGCGCTATGACGGCTCTTCTTAAAGACGCTATCAAACCTAACCTTGTTCAGACACTCGAGGGTACCCCTGCTATTATGCACGGCGGTCCTTTTGCCAATATTGCTCACGGCTGTAACAGCATTCGTGCTACAAAGCTTGCGTTAAAACTTGCCGATTACTGTATTACAGAGGCAGGCTTCGGTTCAGATCTCGGTGCAGAGAAATTCTTTGACATCAAGTGCAGATATGCAGGCTTTAAGCCGTCTGCCGTAGTTATTGTTGCTACTTGCCGTGCGTTAAAGTACAACGGCGGTGTGCCTAAGGCAGAGGTTTCTGCAGAAAATCTTGAGGCTCTTAAAAATGGTATTGAAAACCTTGGCGTTCACATTGATAACATGAGAAAGTACAATGTTCCCGTTGTAGTTGCTATCAACCAGTTCGGTACAGATACAGCAGAGGAACTTGAGTTTATCGAGAGTTACTGTAAATCTAAAGGCGCAGACTTTGCTCTCTCAAATGTATTCTCAAAGGGCGGAGAAGGCGGTACAGAACTTGCCAAAAAGGTAGTAGAGGCTTGCGAAAAGCCGTCTGATTTTGCTCCTATTTATTCAGATGACCTTACAATTAAAGAAAAGGTTGACAAAATTGCAAAAACAATTTACGGCGCTTCAAGAGTAAACTATACAAAGGCTGCCGAAAAGGCATTGAAGCAGATTCAGGCTCTCGGCGGTGAAAAACTTCCTGTTTGTATTGCAAAAACACAATATTCGCTTTCTGATGACCCAACACTTCTCGGTGCTCCAAAGGATTTTGAAATCACAGTAAAGAATCTTACACTTTCAAACGGTGCAGGATTTGTAGTTGTATATACAGGTGATATTATGACAATGCCGGGTCTTCCGAAAGTTCCGTCGGCAGAGAAAATTGATGTTACCGAGGAAGGAAAAATTAACGGTTTATTCTGATGATTACTGTAAATACTCATAATGCCCGTGAAACAGAGGCACTCGGCGCAAAAATTGCCGAAAAGTTGTGCGGCACGGAAGTAATCGCTCTTTTTGGCGGTCTTGGTATGGGCAAGACTGCCTTTACAAGAGGACTTGCCGGTGCGCTCGGTGCAGGAGAAAATGTTTCAAGCCCTACATTCGCTCTTGTCAATGAATATTCGGGTAAGTATAATATTTTTCATTTTGATATGTACCGTGTAAATACATGGGATGATTTGTATTCCACAGGATTTTTTGATTATATTGATAACGGTATAATCATTATTGAGTGGAGTGAGAATATTGAAGAGGCTTTGCCTGCCGATTGTATTAAAATCAGAATCAGTAAGGGCGAAAATGATGATGACAGAATTTTTGAAATTGAAGGTGTTGATCTGCAATGAAAATTCTTGCAATAGATACAAGCGCCACAGCTGCGTCAACCGCAATTTGTGACGAAAACAAAATAATAGGTGAGTTCTTTATAAATACAAAACTTACTCACAGCAGAACACTTATGCCTATGGTTGAAAGTCTGCTTGCAAACACAAACCTAACGACAACAGATATTACCGCCGTTGCGGTAAACTGCGGTCCTGGTTCGTTTACGGGTGTAAGAATCGGTGTTGCAGCGGCTAAAGGACTTGCTTTTGCCGATGATTTGCCTTGCATAGAGGTATCGACGCTTGAAAGCCTTGCGTATAATTTGCAATCTGCAAATGGGATAATCTGTTCTGTTATGGACGCTCGCTGTTCGCAGGTTTATAATGCGCTTTTTAAATGTGACGGCGTAAAGCCCGAAAGACTTTGCAAAGACAGAGCTTTGTCTGTTGCCGAGCTTTCAGAAGAACTTAAGAGTTATGACGAAAGAATTATACTTGTGGGTGACGGTGCGGAGCTTTGCTATAATGCTATGAAAGAATTATTACCAAATGTTGAACTCGCACCAATCAGTATAAGATTTCAAAGAGCGTCATCAACAGCAGAAATTGCTGTACAAAAATTTAATGACGGAGAAGTGCTTTCGGCTGCGGAACTTATGCCGATGTATTTAAGACTGCCGCAGGCTGAAAGAGAACTTAAAAAGAAAATGGAGGAAAAGAAATGTTAGCACTCGGATGTGACCACGGCGGATATAACCTTATCTGCGCAATTAAAAAATATCTTGACGAAAAGGGTATTGAATATAAAGATTTTGGTACTTACAGCACAGACAGCGTTGATTATCCTGTTTACGGCTATAAAGTTGCAAAAGCAGTAGCAAGCGGCGAATGTGAGCTTGGTATTCTTTGTTGCGGTACAGGTATCGGTATTTCAATGGCAGCAAACAAAGTTAAGGGTATTCGTGCGGCAGTTGTAAGCAATGAGTTTTGCGCTGAAATGACACGCAGACACAACCACGCAAATATTCTTTGTATGGGCGGCAGAGTTACAAGCGAAGAAGATGCTGTTAAGTTTACAGAAATTTTCCTCAATACTCCCGAAGAGGGCGACAGACACTTAAAGCGTCTTGCTATGATTGATGAGATTGAGGCAGGTACTTTCAAGGTTGACTGATTTCGGGAGATTTTTATGTCCGACGAAGAATTAGAGGTGTTGAACGACATCAAAGATATTCTTTATGTCTGTTATGCTTGAAAATAAACTTGATGATGTGAACGCAAAAATTGATGAAACCAATATGCTGTAAAACAAACTAAAGGGTTATGGTTTTGAAAACTCTTTTGTTTAAGTTACCAAACAGCAGGCTGTTTGGATATCGTCAGATTACATAAACGAAAAGTATTTGTGGGCTTTGCCCACACCCACAACCTTTGAAAAGGTTGACCAAACTTTTATAATTTTTGTGATACACCGGAATTACTTGACAAAACACTGCATTAAACCGTCTAAATCTTAAAACCAAAACAAAGAGCTCTCTTTACGCAAATAAAGAGAGCTTTAATGTTATGATAAATATAAAGTTTTAGCCGCAGAGCTTATTCAAGTTCAAGAGCCTCTTCGATAGCGTAAGAAAGCTGATCGGGGCAAGATGTACCTCTGCCACGGCAGTCAATGCCTTTTAATCTCTTTACAGCCTCTTCTGCGTCCATACCTTTTACAAGAGCGCAAATGCCTTGAGTGTTGCCTGCGCAACCGCCGATAAATTCGCAGGATTCTATAATTCCGTCATTTATCTCAAGGTTAATCTGTCTTGAACAAACACCTCTTGGAATGTATGTATATTTCATAATATTACCTCCTTAAAACATTTCAACTGTATTTTAACATATTTCTTTAAAAAAATCTATAAAATTTAAAAATATGTGTCGATTTTTAAATTTAGTGTGATATAATAATGTGTACGATAAAGTTTGATTATAATATTTATTTTGGGTCAGAGGTATATGAAATGTCTATGAAAATTAATCTTGGTGCTTGGAATTCAATATTTGCTGTGCCTTCGTCGGTTGTAGACGAGGGACTTAAGTTTTCGGACGGCGTTAAACTTAAGGTATTGTTATATCTTTTGCGACACAGTGGGGAAGATGTGAACGAAAGCGACATAAGTAAGGCGACAGGCGTAAATGAAACCGATATTCCGGAGGCAGTTGAATACTGGGTTATGAAAGGTATCTTTTGCCTAAATAACGGTACTTTTGAGCCTGCACAGGCAGAACAGCAAACAACTGAACAGCCTGCGGTAAAACAAGTCGAAAGCAATAATACTGCCGCTCCGTTTGAAAAGGAAGAGCCTACAGTTCCGCATATGGTTGTAAGACCGCAGCGCCCCGATTATGTTTATGTGGCACAACAGCTTGCGGTTGACGAAGATTTTAAAATGCTTGTAAACGAGGCACAGACAGCCCTCGGCAAGCCTTTATCAAACTCCGATGCATCGTCGTTACTGTTACTTAAAAATACCTGCGGTTTGCCTGTAGAGGTAATTATAATGCTTATTCAGTATTGTATAAGCATAGGAAAATCTAACATAAGAGCCATTGAAACAATAGGTTTGAGATGGTCGGATGCGGGAGTTTTCTCGATTGAGGAAGCCGAAAATAAAATAAAACAAGCACATCGTGCAAGCCAAAGTTTTACGATTGTAGCATCTGCGTTCGGTTTAAAAAATACGGGTTCCCCTACTAAAAAGCAGGTTGAATACGCCGATTTATGGGTAAACGAGTGGAAATTTTCTCCCGAAATGCTAAGAGAGGCTTACGAAAGATGTGTTGACAGTAAGGGCAGCTGCGATTTCAGATACATAAACGGAATTTTAAAACGCTGGAATTCAAGTGGAATTTACAATGTTGACGATTTAAACAAATTTGACAGCAGACCCGATAAGTATAAGAATAAAGGCGGAAACAGGAATAACGCCAACACATCATATAATATAAATGATTTGCAGAGATTAGATACAATCGACAGTATTTAGTGTGGTGATATAAATGGGATACAGTAAAGAAATTTACAGAGCGACAAAAGCAAAAATGGAAGAAAGGCGCACCAAAGCCGAGAGAAGAGCGGAGCAGGTTCGTGAAGAGGTTTACAGAAGAGTTCCGAGAATAGAGGAGCTTGAAAAAGAAATATCTTCATGCGGAATACTTGCGGTTCGTGCGGTTTTAAACGGCGGAGATGTAAAGTCTGCCACGCAGGATTTGCGTGCCAAAAGTCTTTCTATGCAAAATGAAGTCAAAAAACTGCTTAAAGAAAACGGCTATGAAGAAAATTGCTTTGAACCGCATTACAGCTGTAAATACTGCAAAGATACGGGATATATAGAAAAAGACGGAAGAACAGTGTATTGCCCTTGTTTTAAAAGACTGCTTGTAGCAACTGCGTGCGAGGAGCTTAACCGTACTGCGCCTTTAAGACTTTCCACTTTTGAGAGTTTTGACCTTAATATGTACAGTCATGAGGTTGATAAGGCGAGCGGAGTATCACCTTTTGATAAAATGCAAAAAATTTATAATTATTGCGTGCAGTACGCAAGGACTTTTACGCCTGAGTCAAAGAGTATACTTATGAGAGGCGGCACAGGTCTTGGCAAAACCCACCTTTCGCTCGCTATTGCCAATGAGGTTACAAGGCGTGGTTTCGGTGTAATCTATGTGTCTGCACCTATGCTTATGTCAACGCTTAGCAATATGCATTTTTCCAAAGAGTCCAACGATTCCGAATATTTTGAAATGCTCACAAAGTGCGATTTACTAATTATTGATGATTTAGGCACAGAGTTTTCAAATTCTTTTTCAAATACGCAGTTTTATAATTTGTGTAATTCAAGAATGCTTTTGAGAAAGCCTTTGATAATAAACACAAACCTTTCAATAACAGAACTTGAAAAAACTTATACTTCAAGATTTATTTCAAGAATATACGGAGAGGGTGTAAGGCTTAATTTTGTCGGCGATGATATAAGACTCAAAAAAAGTTTTAGCTAAAATTCCGTATTTTTTGTATTTTTCAAATTTTAGAAAAAATAGAAAAAAAGATGTTGACAAAACACACTTTCCGCTATATAATAGCTATTGTTGATTGCGTGACAGTAAGCAACAAGTCAATGCTGAACGAAAGTTTAAAACTTCTAAAAAGTTTTAAAAAATTTCAAAAAAGTATTGACAAAACGCACTTCATAATATATAATATATATCGTTGATTGCACGGCTTGCAGCAATGAGCAATAAACATTGAGGAATGGTGTAACGGTAGCACGACAGACTCTGACTCTGTTTGTTGGGGTTCGAATCCCTATTCCTCAGCCATTAAAAGCCCCGAGTAATCGGGGCTGTTTTTATCGAGGTGTAGCGCAGTTTGGTAGCGCACATCGTTCGGGACGATGGGGTCGCAAGTTCGAATCTTGTCACCTCGACCATCTGAATACGCCGGGTCACACTGATTCGGCGTAATTTTTTTATAAGACATTTTTGGAGGTTAATTATGAAAAAGGTAGTTTCTTTGGTAACAATATTTGTACTTTGTCTTACTGCGCTTGCAGGTTGTTCAGGCAGCAAAGAGGTTGATTTAAAAACAGTTCTTTCTGACATCAACTCTAAGTATTCATTGGACTTAAAAGAGCTTACAGATTCTAATGATCTTAAAAAATATTACAGCATAGACACAGAAGATGTTAAGCAGTTTGCGGCAGAAATCAATTCAGACAGCAATTCAAGAGTTGAAGTCGTACTTGTTGAGGCTGTTGACGCTGACGCTGCATCAAGAGTAAACGATGCGCTTTCTAAGACATACACTTCAATCGTTACACAGTATTCAGGCTACAATGCCAAAAAACTTCCTATGGTTGAGGCTTGTAAGGTTACACAGGACGGCAACTATGTTACAATGATTGTTGCTGACCAGGGTCCTGAAATTCTTGAAACATTCTACGGCTACATAAAATAAAATCGTCAGATTATACGGGCGGACGCAGTTCGCCCGTTTTCTGTGTTATTAAACTTTTAACGGGAATATTGCTATGGTACAATCAGAATTAAAAAAACAGTTTTCACATATGAATAATATGCAGCAGCAGGCTGTATTTTGCACAGAAGGCCCTTTGCTTATACTTGCGGGTGCAGGTTCGGGCAAAACAACCGTTCTTGTAAACAGAATTGCGTATATTTTGCAGTCTGAACTTTGCAAACCGTGGCAGATACTTGCAATTACCTTTACAAATAAGGCGGCAGGGGAGCTTAAAGAAAGAATCTGCAACGCTGTTCCGGAAGGCGGTTCGGATATTTGGGCGGCTACATTTCACTCTACCTGTGCAAGAATTTTAAGAAGATACGGCGACAGAATCGGTTTTACAAGTCATTTTACCGTTTACGGTACTGACGATCAGAAAAAACTTGTTAAAGATATTTTAAAACAGCTTAATTATGACGAAAAAATGTTGCCGGTAAAAAGAGTGCTCAACGAAATTTCAAAAGCCAAGGATGAAATGCTTACTCCGCAGGAAATGCTCAAAAGAGCAGGTTACGATAACCTCAAGCAGTCCGTGGCAAAAGTATATGAAATTTACCAGTCAAGACTAAAAACCGCAGATGCAATGGACTTTGACGATATGCTCTGCAAGACTGTTGAGCTTTTTCAAAAATGTCCCGATATACTCGAATTTTATCAAAATCAGTTTAAATACATAATGGTTGATGAGTATCAGGATACAAACAAGGTGCAGTATAAATTTGTAAGTATGCTCGCCGCAAAATACGGCAACATCTGCGTTGTAGGTGATGACGACCAGAGTATTTACAAATTCAGAGGTGCTACAATTGAAAATATCCTTTCTTTTGAAAACACCTTTAAAGGCGCTAAGATGATAAGACTTGAGCAGAATTACCGCAGTACACAGAATATTCTTAATGCGGCAAACGGTGTTATTTCTAACAACACAATGCGTAAGGGCAAAACTTTGTGGACTGAAAATGCCGTTGGCGATAAAATTGAGGTGCATACTTCCGATTCCGAGCGTGACGAGGCTCAATTTATTGCAAAAACTATACTTGACGGTGTTGCAGACGGCAGAAAATTCTCTGATTTTGCAATTCTTTACAGAATGAATGCACAGTCAAACTCAATTGAGCAGGCTTTGTCACGAAGCGGTATTCCGCACCGTGTAATCGGCGGCAGACGATTCTATGACAGAGAAGAAATCAGAGATATGGTTGCATATCTTCAGGTTATTAATAATCCGCACGACGATGTCAGACTGGGCAGAATTATTAATGTGCCAAAGCGTGGTATTGGCGCAACTACACTTGAAAAAGCCTCTGAAATTGCCGCAGGACTCGGCGAAAGCATATATTCCGTAATTAAAGATGCAGATGTATATCCACAGCTTTCAAGAGCCGCAACAAAGTTAAAGAGTTTTGTTGCGCTTATTGACGGTCTTATGGAGGCTGAACAAAGCGGAGATTATTCTCTTGCAGAATTATACAATCTCATTCTCGAACATACAGATTACGAAAAATATTTAAAAACAGAGAAAGACAACCCCGATGTAAGAATTGAGAACATCGAAGAGCTTTCTTCAAATATTATCAAATTTGAAGAGGATTACGCAGAAGAAGCGTCACTTTCAAACTTCCTTGAGGAAATTTCATTGCAGACAGATATTGATAACTATGATGCAGAAGCGGATTCATCGGTAATGATGACATTGCACAGCGCAAAAGGACTTGAATTTCCCGTAGTTTTCATTGCAGGTCTTGAAGAAGGTGTGTTCCCGTCTATTGCCACAATGATGAATCCCGATGAACTTAACGAGGAACGCAGGCTTGCTTATGTAGGTATTACAAGAGCAAAAGAAAAGCTCTACATTACCAAGGCAAAGTCAAGAATGTTGATGGGTCATACAAGCTATAACAAAGTATCACGCTTTGTAAATGAAATCCCGCCCGAATTACTTAATTATACAGGCGAGAAAAAGACTTTTGCGTCAACAAACGGTTTTTCCGCATCCTCAAGTCATATCAGTATCGGTGCCGGTTCAAAATTCACACCTAACAAAAGTTTTAATACATTTACTAAACCTGCCGTTAAATCGGGTACTGTTTACAAAAAAGGAGATTGCGTATTCCATAAGGTATTTGGCAAAGGTATGATTATGAAAACCGAAAAAATGGGCAACGACACAATGCTTGAAGTTGCTTTTGATAAGGCAGGCACAAAAACTCTTATGGCTAATTTCAGTAAAATGGAAAAAATCTGATGAGGTGATTTTTTGAAGGCTTTAGCAAAATCATTAATGTGCGTAGCTATGGCGGCGTGTACCGCAGTTGCATTTACAGGCTGTGACAATGATTCGGAATCTTCGGCTACAACAGCACCGCAGACTACAAATTCTACAGGTGCATCGACGCAGGGACTTACCGTTGCGCCTGCAACTGCTGATGAAGTACCTACTAATCCTGCATATAATTTTACAAAATTAAAACAAGATACCGACAGCATAACAGCTAAGTTCGATAATACACTTGTTGCAAGTAAATTCAGAGGAACTGTATATTATAAACTCGGAAATGATTTTGAATATATAGGCAATAACGGCTATGCCGACAAGGGTTCGCATACATATAATTCGCTCAATACAAATTACTACATAGGTTCGCTTACAAAGCAGTTTACCGCTGCGGCTGTTATGATTTTACAGGAGCAGGATAAGCTGAGCACAGATGATACGCTTGACAAGTATTATCCAGATTATAAGTACGGTTCAGATATAACTATCCGTAATTTGCTTACAATGACAACAGGCTTGCCGGATTATCTCGGCAAATCTGACGAAAGCGTGCGTGCAAATGCTCCGCAGTACGATATTTCAGAGAAAAATTCCGCTAAAGATAATCATTCTGTTATTTTAAAATGGATATTGTCACAAGAAATTGATAATGATGAAGAAAATTACAGCTATTCAAATTCCGATTATTTTATTCTCGGTGACATAATCGAAAAGGTAAGCGGAAAAAGCTATGAGGAATTTTTGAAAGAAAATATTTTTGAGCCGCTCGAAATGACTTCGACAACCTTTGAGAGCACAGACCAACTTGCTACAGGTTATCAGGATATTTTTGACGATGAGTGGAATATTTATCCGGGTGTTGCGTATTCTTCTACGGGTCTTATCTCCAATTTGAGTGATTTGCTTAAATGGACAGACGCTATTACGGGAAGTGAATTGTTGTCTGCAAAATCCAAAGAAGAAATGTTCACTCCTTATAAATCAAGTTTTGCGTACGGTTTGTATGTTGACGATTGCGGTAATTATTATTGTGACGCAGCATTCTACAGATTTAATGCAAGAATTGTATTTGCGCAGGACCAGAGCAAAGTATTCATCGCTTTTTCAAATTATACGCAGTCAAATCCGAAAGCTGTAAACAAAAATCTTGATGAAATTTTAAAGCCTTATTTAAAATAAATCAACTCAATATTCACAATTAAGTATAACCTTCATAAAATGTATTGTTACAGAGCGTAAGCCTGTTAATACATTTTATGGGGGTTAATTTTTATGCCAGATGTATCATACGGCACAGTACCACGGCAGTCGGGCAACGAACCGCTTACCGAAAACAAATGCACAGACGCTGTCTGCATAAACGCAAGCCGTATTTATGACAGTTGCGGCTCAAAGGATTGCCTTAGCAATCTTGCGGTTTATTTTACACCTTGCAGTCAATCTGTTATCAATAACGCATCATCTGTAAAAATCTGCAAGGCAAGCGTTATAACCGCCGATGTAAGCGTTGAATCAATCGCTTTTCATCGTGGCTGTTATGCGGTTGATGTTACATTCTATTTTGATATTTCTCTTGAGGCATATACCTGCGGTTCAACAATTCCGTCACGGGTAAACGGACTTGCAATTTACGGTAAAAGGTCGGTTCTTTACGGCAGTGAATCAAATTCAAAGAGCTTTTCGAGCGACAGTTGTATAGTTTGCTCTCAACCTGTTACATCATGCGGTTGCACGGAGTTTTTACCAAATGCAACAGTACAAATTTCCGAACCTATGGCTCTTTCGGCACGACTTATAAAAGGAAGTGTTCCGCAGCTTCCTTGTGCTCCTATACCTGAATGTGTAATAACATACTTTGGTGACGATTTTGCTGTGACCGGAGATGCGAGCGTAAGTGCCACTATCGGTATTTTTACAATTACACAGCTTGAGAGAAATGTACAGATTATGATTCCGTCATATGATTTTTGTATTCCTCGCAAGGAATGTAAGCCTGAAAGTGACGACCCGTGCGAAGTATTCAGCAGGGTAGATTTCCCTAACGAATCATTCTTCCCGCCGAATGCAAGACCTGAAGAAAGAGAAAAATGTAATTTTGAGTGTGGCTGTAACGGCTGACAAAGAAAAAGGCAGGCAGTTTTTACTGTCTGTCTTTTAGCTTGTTTCATTAAAGTTAAGGTGAATTATGTTTTGATTTGAAGTTTGTATTAATAATTTTCTAATCTGAAAATCGACCTAAAGAATCATAACGAAAATTTTTGTTTGAAAAGTATTTCGATTAAATCCGCTGTTTTTTCATAACCGAAGTCATTTGATTTTATAGTCAGATTGTAATTTTTTGCATTGCCCCAATCTGTATTCGTAAAGTATTTGCAGTGCGCAGAGCGTTCTCGGTTTACTTTTCTTACTTGCTTGGCGGCATTTTCATGTGAAAGGTGATCTCTTTCTTTTACTTTTTCAATTTCACTTTCTTCATCTGCGGTTATAAATACATTGTAAATATGTTTTTTGTTTCTTAAAATATAGTTTGCAAGTCTGCCGACAATTACACAGTTTTCGGTTTTGGCAAGGTGCTTAATAACCGATTCTTCTTTTTTGAACAAGCTGTTGATATTAGAAACAGTATCACCGTTGTTTTGCTGGTACCATTCAAAAAAGTCGTTAAGCGCTGATTTGTCAAGAGTTTGCTCGTTGTGTTCTATGTATTCAGGTGAATATCCGCTTTCCTGCATTACAAGTTTTATAAGTTCGGTGTCATAATATTTGTATCCGAGTTTTTCGGCAAGAATTTTTCCTATTGCTCTGCCTCCGCTGCCGTATTCTCTTGAAATGGAGATTACATAAGTAGGTTTGTCATCTGTTTCAGCGGTATCATCTGCAATTTTGGTTTTGCCTAAGAGTTTATCTCTGTATTTTCCGAACACTTTATTTATTATACCGAGAATAAATCCTACAAGAAAAGCGGCAATTACTGTGCCGATTCCCACACTGCCGAGATTGTGGATAAAAATAAGGCAAGATACACCTGATATAATAACCATTGTTATGTCAAATGCCATTTTTACCTTTGAAAATTCAATCTTAGTTACTTGCGAAACCGCACTCATAACGCCTTCGCCCGCAAGCGGGATAACATCGGTAGGCAAGTAAAGGAAAATACCGATAGCAACAATTGCGGCACTGATGAGTACCATAATAATTCTTATTACGATATTGTCGGGAGTGGGGAAGAAGCTTACAAGATAATTACAGAATGTTGTGAAATAACCGAAAACAACGCCTACGGGAATCTGTAATAAGCTGATCAGTTTAAAATTCTTTCTGAGAATAATTAATTGTATTAATACCAATACAATATGAAAAAGTATGGTAGCCTTTCCCATTTCAATTCCCCATATACAGGTCATAGTGTAGGGGATAGAACTTACAGGCGATACACCGAGGTTCGATTTAACGGAAATTGCTATACCTATTGTCATTATAAATAAACCTACAAGGTACATCGGTAGTCTGATTTTCATATTTTTTAAATTCATTGTTGTTTTTCCTCCTTATCATATTCAAGCATATTTTCATAGACACGCATTAATAAATCGTTAAATTTTTGCTTTTCATCTTCATTAAAATTTTTAAGAGCTGCATTTTCAATTTTTTTAAATTTTCTGTTTAGATAATCAATGTATTCTTTGCCTTTGTCAGTCAGGAATACATACAGGGAGCGGCGGTCACCGTTGAGCATTTTTCTTTCAATATAGCCTTTAGTTTCCATTCCTTTGAGAATAACTGTAATTGATGCCGGCTCAATATGGCAGCCTTTAGCAATGTCTTTTTGCACGCAGCCGTTATGATTTTGCAGATAGTCGAGTATTTTTGGCTGTCCCGGAGTAAGACCCGAATCCTTTATACTTGCAAGCAGTGCCTTTTGAACTAAAAAATGATCTGCCATTAGCAGATAATGTATTGATTCTTTCATACTACACCTCTATAGTTAAAATTCTAATAATTAAAATCCTAATTAATTATATGCTTGTAAAACGACAAAATCAATATTTTGACAAATGTTCTCGCTTTTATATAAAAATTGCTGTGATTACTTTTTATAATATGTGAAAATCAGTGTTAAAATTTATTCATTTTATTGACAAAGCATTTTTGCAGTGATAACATAGAAATATAAATATATTAGTTAGGGGTTATAAAATGAAAAAATTTAAAAAAGCTATTACAGCTATAATTGTTACCGCAATGCTTGCTTCCGCATTTTCTGCAATACCTTTCACTGCAAACGCAGTCGAAGTAAATGTACCAAAGGTTTCGCAGAGCAGAGATGCTGTGCATTCTGTTGTAACAAGCGGCGACTACCGCTATGAGAACATTGATGGCAAGTCAATTATTTTTTGGGAATACCTTGGCAGTGATACCGATGTAGTTATTCCGGAACAGATTGACGGCAAAACCGTAACTATGCTTGCTCGTGGTGCGTTTTATAATAAAACAAATTTGAAAAGCATCACTCTTCCCAAAACTCTTACATACATTAAGGGTTGTGCTTTTTGGGGTTGCACAAGCCTTGAAAGCGTAGTAATTCCGGACGGTGTTTCAACTATTGAAGAGTATGCCTTTACAGAGTGCTACAATCTTAAAAGTGTAACTATTCCGAAGAGCGTAACCTCAATTGGCGATAGATTATTCTTCCTCCTTAACTCAGACATTACAATTTATGGCTACGAAGGTTCGTATGCACAGAGTTATGTAAACTCTTACACCGATAGCAACAAGCTGAAATTTGTGGCTATTGATGGCAAAAAAGTGCTCAAGGGTGATGCAAATGGTGACGGGGTTGTAAATGTTTCCGATGTTACATCTATGCAGTTACATATTGCGGGTTCTAAAAATGATGACGGTATGCCTATAATAGATGAAAGCGACAAGGCGGTACTTGAGGCACTCGATCTCAACGGTGACGGTCAGCTTACAGTATTAGATGTAACAGAACTTCAGATGTATATTGCAGCTCAAAATTAAATATTCATATACCTTATAAACAAAAGAAGTGCAGCTCGTATGAACTGCACTTTTTGCTTGCTGTAATTTTGCTTTTATTCCGATATGGAATTTTCTATAATTTTCTCCGCACATTTAATTCCGTCTACTGCGGCAGATATAATTCCGCCTGCGTAGCCTGCGCCCTCTCCGCACGGATAAAGTCCTGCTACCGAAATACTTTGTAAATTGTTGTTTCTCATAATTCTGATTGGCGATGAACTGCGGGTTTCAACACCTGTCAGCACAGCGTCACCGTATAAAAAACCGTGTAATTTTTTATCCATTTGCACTATTGCCTGTCGCATTGAGTTTGTTATAAAATCAGGCAGACATTTATTAAGGTCGGTCGGTGTAAAGTCGGGACCTACAGACGGTTTTACATCACCGATTTTTGTACTTGCCTTATTTTCAATAAAGTCGCATACACGCTGAACCGGAGCATTAAAGTTTTCTCCTCCGGCAACAAATGCTTTATGCTCAAGTTCACGCTGAAAATACATTCCTGCAAGCGGATTTTCCGATTGATAGTCGGCAGGTGTAATCCCGACAAGTAAGGCGGCATTTGAATTTTCTTCATTTCTTGCAAATTCACTCATTCCGTTTGTGCAAAGTCGATTTTCTTCACTTGAGGCATTTACAACTTTTCCGCCCGGGCACATACAAAATGTATATACGCCTCTGCCGTTTTCAAGGTGAACATTTGTCTTGTAGCTTGCTGCTCCAAGCGCTTTGTTGCCTGCAAATTTTCCGTACTGTGATTTATCAATCATTTCTTTGTGATGCTCAATTCTTGCACCGACAGAAAATGCTTTTGCCTCAATCGGTATAGCTTTTTCATTTAACATTTCAAAAGTATCTCTGGCGCTGTGTCCGATTGCAAGGATAATTGCATTGGTATCAATGGTTTGTTTAGTTCCGTTATGCTCAATTTCCGCACCTGTAACAGAATTGTCTTTTGCTGAAAATCCGATAAGTTTTGTTTCAAACATAACTTTTCCGCCGAGGCGGATAATTCCATTTCGTATGCTTTTTACAGTAGGTCTTAATTTATCAGTGCCGATGTGGGGTTTTGCATTGTAAAGAATTTCGTCAGGTGCTCCGTGTTTTACAAATTCAATAAGTACCTTGCGCTGACGGGTGTCTTTAGTGCCTGTGGTAAGTTTACCGTCAGAAAAAGCTCCGGCACCGCCTTCGCCGAATTGTACATTGCTTGTTGTGTCAAGAATACCGCTTTTCCAAAAGTTATGTACATCTTCCGTTCGGGTATCTACATCTCTGCCACGCTCGATTAAAATCGGATTTGCACCGCTCTGTGCAAGTATAAGTGCGGCAAATAATCCTGCAGGGCCTGCTCCGACTACCACAGGGCTGACCGTACCTCTGAATTTTTCAACATTATATTCATATTTTTCTGCGATTTCGGCATTTTTAAATTTTTTGCATATCTTTTCTTCGTTTACAAAAAGTTCTGCGTCAACGGTTGCAAGAAAAAATATATTATCCTTTTTTCTTGCGTCAATCGAGCGTCTGAAAATCGTACAGCTTTTAAAAAACTTTTTATCTACATTAATAAGTTTTGCCGCTTTATTTAAGACGGTTTCGCTTGTGTAGTCAAGAGGTAAATGTATATTGCTTATTCTTATCATAGGTTTTCTCCTGTTATAATACCGCTTGCAAAAGCAAAATGCAGGTTAAATCCGCCGCAATCTCCGCAAACATCGAGTGCTTCGCCGCAGATGTATAGATTTTTTACAACTTTGCTTTCAAATGTATAGCCGTTTACTTCGTTTCCGTTTACGCCGCCGAGCATTACCTGCGCTTTTGAAAAATCTTTGCATTGTTTACATTCAAATTTCCAATTTTGAATTAAATTCGCAAGTGATTTTAGTTCTTTGTCGCTTAACTTTTTACAGCTTTCTGTCAATGCTTTGTTTGTAATGCTTTTAATAAGTGCTGTTCCTATTTTTTTATGAAAAAGACCCGTGAAAAATTCTTCGAGCGGTTCATTTGCAAACAGCTTTTTTCTGTCATAAAGTAAATTTAATAATTCTATATACGAATAATCTTTTGTAAGATTTACGGAAATAATCGGATTTTTGGTTTTGGGTAAAAGAGTTGTGAGATTGAACACACAAATTCCCGAAAGTGCATTATCCGTAAACTGTACTTCGCCGATTTCGCTTTTTATTGCTTTTTCGGCGTCATAAAGAGTAACTTCCGCTTTAGCACGGATTCCTTTAAGACTTTTCATAAAATCACTTTTGACCTGAATGGGACAGAGGGCAGGGAATAACGGCGTGATTTTATGACCGAGATTTTTTATAACATCAAGTCCGAGCCCTGTGCCGCCTGCTGTAGGAAAGGCCTTTCCGCCGCATGACATAACTACTTTTTTGGCGGTGTATTCTCCGTTCGAGGTTTTGATATTGAAAAATTCGCCTTTTTTACGGATAAGTTCAACTTTGCAGTCGCATATGATTTCGATTTTCAGCCTTTTAATTTCCATAAGCAAAACATCAAGCACGGCACTTGCTTGTCTTGAATGAGGATAAACAAGTCCGTTTGTTTCTGTGTCGCATACAAGACCTAAGGTTGAAAAGAAATTTATAAGTTTTTCTGCGGAAAATCTGTTTAAGATTTTAGAAACATCAAAACTGCCGTGATAAAATTCTTTACTGACATTGGTATTTGTCAGATTACAGCGGCCGTTGCCTGTAACAAGAATTTTTTTGCCTGCTTTGCTTTGAGCCTCAAGAATTGCTATTTTTAAATCTCTGTTATTTCGTTTTGCCGATATAGCCGCCGCAAGTCCCGCAGCACCCGCACCGACCGTTATTATATCATAATTTGTATTTTTCAAAGTTATCATCCTAAAAAACAGGGCAGCCAAAGCTGCCCGTCGGTTATTATTTTGGAGCAAAAATTGCGCTTAATCCGCCGAATAAGCCCATACTTGCAAGTCCCATAATTATACCTGCAAGAATTACACCGAGCATTACTGCAATTACGCTTGACTTAAAGTCCATATCGAGCATACTTGCGGCAAGTGTACCTGTCCAGGCGCCTGTACCGGGAAGAGGAATACCTACGAATAAAAGTAAAGCGAAGAACAAACCTCTGCCGGCCTTTGCCTGCAATTTTTTACCGCCCTTTTCGCCTTTTTCAAGGCAGAATTTAAAGAATTTTCCTATAAATTTTTTGTCGCTGCCCCATACAAGAATTTTTCTTGCAAAGAAATATATAAAAGGTACGGGCAACATATTACCTAAGATAGCGAGGACATACACCCAGAATAAATCAAGCTGCATTCCTACACCGAACGGAACGGCACCTCTCAGCTCAATAAGAGGAACCATAGCAATCAAAAATACCAAGATATAGTTTAACAAAACAATACTCCTTTCAAAATAAAAGTACAAAAATAGTATAACAGATACCGATATATATTGCAATTTATTTTTTGTCTAAAAAACTACAGCTTTTACGCAAAATTTTAACATACATTTAAAATATAACCATTCCTTTATTTGTCGATTGACATATTATGCAGATTTGTGTAAAATAATACAAGGTGACTAAAAATGGCTACATACAGTTGCGGCAAAAAAGCCAAAGCGATTTTAATTATAATAACGATAGCCCTTGTGGCATTTGCATTTATTCATTCTTCGATGCCTGCTGATATATCATCGGAAGAAAGCGGAAATGTACTTGAATTTTTGCAGAAAATTTTAGACTTTTTAGGTTTTACTCCCGAACTTACTGACCATATAGTAAGAAAAACTGCGCATTTCAGCGAATACACCGCAATAGGCGCAATGCTTATGTCATGCGCATTTGCATTTGATAAACTAAAACCATACAAATACTATATTAATGTAATGTTTTGCGGACTTGCGACTGCGGTCTGTGACGAAACCATACAACTTAATGTAGAGGGCAGAGCGGGAATGATTACAGATGTACTGCTCGACTTTTCGGGTGTGATTTTCGGCACATTAATAATGCTTTTTATTTTTTTGATATACAAAAAGCGTTTTATCGCTAAAAGTGAAAATAAATGAATATTTAAGATTAGGAAAGGAAACAGAAACGAATGGAAAATGTAAAAGAAAACAAAATGGGCATTATGCCCATGACAAAACTGATACTTACTATGTCGTTGCCTGCAATTTTTTCAATGACAATTATGGCAATGTATAATGTAGTTGACAGTATTTTTATCGGACAGTACAGTCAGGAAGGACTTAATGCCACTTCACTTGCTTATCCGTTGCAGATGCTTTTGATTGCTGTAGCGGTCGGTACGGGCGTCGGTATTAACTCGCTTGTTTCAAGACGATTTGGCGAAAAGAATTTTAAAGAGGCAAACGAGGTTGCAACCCACGGTCTGCTGTTAAGTTTTTTCAGCTACGCAATATTTCTTGTCCTCGGTATTGTGATTTCAAGACCTTTTATGATGCTTTATACAACCAACGAAAATATCATAGAATACGGTACACAGTACCTTACAGTGGTTCTCTGCTTTTCGCTCTTTACGATTATAGAAGTTACAATCGAAAAAACTTTGCAGGCTACGGGCAATATGATTTTTCCAATGTTGTTTCAGCTCACGGGAGCGGTAATTAATATTATTTTTGACCCGCTCTTGATTTTCGGTATAGGTCCGTTCCCAGAACTCGGTGTTACAGGAGCAGCTGTTGCAACGGTATTCGGTCAGTTTTGCAGTATGATTTTTGCACTTCTGATAATTTTCTTGAAATCTCATTTAATTAAAATTACATTCAGAAAATTTAAATTCAGTATGAAGACTGTAAAAAATATATATGCCGTTGGTTTCCCGTCTATTATTATGCAGTCGATAGGTTCGATTATGATTGTCGGACTTAACGGTATTCTTGCCGCTTCCGAGGCTTCGGTAACGGTTCTCGGTGTTTATTATAAATTGCAGAGCTTTGTATTTATGCCTTGCTTTGGACTTAACCAGGGCGTTATGCCGATTATCGGTTACAACTACGGCGCAAGAAACCGCAAGCGTGTATATTCCGCACTCAAGCGTGGTATTATAATTGGCGTAATTATTATGACTTTAGGCACATTGGCAATGTGGATAATCCCGGAACAGCTTATTTCAATGTTCGGCGGCACAGAGGAACTTATGAAGATCGGCGTGCCTGCGTTCCGAATTATAAGTCTTTGCTTTATTCCTGCCGCAGCGGGTATTATCTTTACCACCTTGTTCCAGGCAGTCGGCAAGGGAATCAGAAGTCTTATTATGTCTTTTGCCCGTCAGCTTGTGCTTATTTTACCGATTGCGTTTATTTTCTCAAGAATTTGGGGAATCGGAGCAGTTTGGTACGCATTCCCGATTGCCGAGATTTTCTCGCTTACTATTGCAATTTGTTTCTTTATAAATCTTGTTAAAGGCGATTTTAAAAAGTTAGGTTAATTTTGTCCACCTCAGTGCATATATTGCATTGAGGTGGTTGTTTTGACAGAAGAAAATTTCACAAATGAAATTACATACGATGACGGTTGGCAGAGTGCCTCTTGCCCCGAATATTCAACTCCTGCGCATACGGAAACGGAAGAGGAAAGCCCTCAAAATACAGAATTACCGCCGCAAAAGCGTAAAAAATCTCACAATACGCAAGTCCTTGTTACGATGCAGCTTATAATATGTTTATTGCTTGCTTTGGCTGCGTTTGTTATAAAAACTGTCGGCGGCGATTTTTACACTGCTGCCCGTCAATGGTATTACGGCGAACTTAACAAATCAATTATAGCCGAAAATACTCCCGACGATTACAATTTATCCGAAATTTTCGGTACAGCGACAGACGATGAAGTTTGAACTGTTCAATATTAAATTCAGTGTTTCATACACATTGCTCTGCCTGATTGCCGTTTGTATTATACTTGATATATTCGGCGGATTTGTAATGTGCAGTTTTGCGGTGGTCATTCACGAATCGGGGCATCTTTTAATGATGCTGATTTTCGGCAGCAAACCGAAGAAAATAAGCATTTCTTTGTTTGAAATTGCAATAAATGACGAAAGCCGACAACAAAGAGGTGATTTACAGAATTTTCTTATAGCTTTTTTCGGGCCGTTTGCTAATTTTATTTGTTTTATTATTATTTTTCTGATATACTTATGTAGTGGAACAGATTTATTAAAATTTGCTTATGTAAATCTGTCGCTCTGTCTTTTAAATTTACTGCCTGTAATGTCGTTTGACGGCGGGCAGCTATTGTATATTTTGCTTAGCCGCAGATTTACGGGTCATACAGCGGAAAAGACAGTAAATATCATAACTTTCATCGCATTATTTCCAATAGCGGTGCTGGGATTTATAATACTTTTTAATTCGGATTATAATTTTTCGCTGTTGTTTGTATGCGGTTATATTATACTTTCATTAATTTTTAAAAACAACAGGTATTTCTGACGGAGGTAATACAATGGTCAGCAAGGAAGTAGAAAAACTGTTGCTAAAGGTTCAAAAGCCGGGCAGATATGTTGGCGGAGAGCTTAACGCAGTTGTAAAAAATAAAAAAGATGTTGATGTGAGGTTTGCTTTCTGCTTTCCTGATACCTACGAAGTGGGAATGTCGCATCTCGGAATGAAAATTCTATACAGTTTGTTTAATTCAATTCCGCATATATGGTGTGAAAGAGTTTTTGCGCCGTGGATTGATATGGAAGAAGAAATGATTAAAAATAATATTCCGCTTTATGCACTTGAGAGCGGCGACCCTGTATCGGATTTTGATTTTATCGGTTTTACATTGCAGTATGAGCTTAGTTTTACAAATGTGCTCAATATGCTTAAGCTTTCTGGTGTGCCTATTAAATCCTGTGAGCGTACAGGTTTAAAGCAGATTGTTGTGGCAGGCGGCCCTTGCACCTGCAACCCCGAGCCGATTGCGGATTTTATCGACCTTTTCTTCATAGGTGAGGGCGAAGAGGTTGACCTTGAGGTTATGGAGCTTTACAGAAAGTGCAGAGCAGAGGGTAAGTCAAGAGAGCAGTTTCTCATTGAATGTGCACAGATAGAGGGCGTGTATGTGCCGTCGCTTTATGATGTTGAGTACAACGAGGACGGCACAATTAAACGGTATATTCCTAAACATAACGCTCCGTCTGTTGTTCACAAGCGCCTTATGAAGAAAATGGACGAAAGCTATTATCCCGATAATTTCGTAGTTCCGCTTGTGGAAATTGTGCATGACAGAGCGGTGCAGGAGATTTTCCGTGGCTGTATTCGTGGCTGTCGTTTTTGTCAGGCAGGATTTATTTATCGCCCCGTAAGAGAAAAATCTCCCGAAGTTATCAATAAGCAGTGCAGAGCATTGTGTGAGAATACGGGTTATGACGAAGTGTCGCTTTCTTCGCTGAGTTCAAGCGACTACACACAGATTGTGCCGTTGCTTACAAAACTCAATGAGTGGAGTAAGGACGAAAAAGTCAGTATTTCTCTGCCGTCATTGCGAGTTGACGGTTTTACCGACGATATTATGAATAAAATCAAAACAGTGCGTAAAAGCGGACTTACATTTGCGCCCGAGGCGGGAAGTCAGCGTATGCGTGATGTTATCAATAAAAATGTTCAGCATGATGAGCTTATGCAGACCTGCGCAACAGCTTTTGCAGGCGGTTGGACTACTGTAAAACTGTACTTTATGATCGGTTTGCCTACAGAAACAATGGACGATGTAAAGGCAATTGCCGACCTCGGACAGGCTGTAGTCGATACTTATTATAATTGCCCGAATAAGCCAAAGGGAAAGGGTGTAAGAGTAACAGTTTCTGCGTCATCATTTGTGCCAAAACCGTTTACGCCGTTCCAGTGGCACGGACAGGACACAATCCCTACTTTGCACGCTAAACAACAGCATATCAAAGAAAGCATTACAACCCGCAAGATTCAGTTTAATTACCACGATGCCGACACAAGTTACCTTGAAGCGGTATTTGCCCGTGGTGACAGAAAGCTGTGTAAAGCAATGGAAATTGCCTGCGAAAAAGGTTTTCATTTTGACGGTTGGGGCGACTGCTTTGATTTGCAGAAATGGCTTGATATTTTTGAAGAGTGCGGCATTGACCCGACATTCTACGCAAACCGTCAGCGTTCGTTTGACGAGGTATTTCCGTGGGATCACCTTGACTACGGCGTAACTAAGGATTATCTTATTAAAGAATGTAAAAAAGCATATGAAAATACAACAACACCGCATTGCCGTTTGAAGTGCAACAACTGCGGTGCGGCAAAATACGGGGAGGGTGTGTGCTTTGAAAAACGCAAGAGTTTGGTTTAAGAAAGATAACGAGTGCCGTTATATATCGCACCTCGACCTTAACCGTTGTATGTTAAGAGCATTGCACAAGAGCAAAGCTCCGATATGGCATACCGAGGGATTTAATCCGCACCCGTTCACAACTTTTCCTCTGCCGCTTTCACTCGGATTCAGAGGAATTAACGAGTGTATGGATATAAAATTGATTGAAGATATTTCCGATGAAGAATTAATCAACAATCTTAATGCCTGCCTGCCGCAGGGCATAAGAGTTTTTGCGGTTACAGAGCCGATTATGAAAGCCGGAAAAATTGCGTATGCAAGGTTTAATATGAAAATCAGCAGTGATAATCTTAACTCTGATAAAGTATATACCGCACTGAAAGAACTTTTGGAAAGCGAAGAAATTATGCTTGAAAAGAAGTCAAAGTCGGGTTACAAGACTGTTGATTTAAAGAAAAGCATTAAAAATTATTCTTTATCGGAAAAATGTGATTTTGCCGAGCTTGAAATTGTACTTTCCGCAGGCAGTACCGACAACGCAAATCCGAACCTTATTATCAAGGCTTTGGAAAATGCTGCGGGTGAAGAATTTTACGCCGATATTACGAGAGAGGATTTATATAATTCTGATATGGAATTATTTAGATAAACTATGTTTACATTTACAATTCGCAATGCAAGTTCATACCAAGCAATTTTTTAACGGCGGCATTGACAAAGAATTTGAAAAACTTGAAGACGAAATTTCAGCAAAATTTCTTGAGTATATCAAGCTGTATTCTAAGCTGTAATTAAGATTTTTAAAAAATCACACAAAGTTTCACATCTTTTTGTACTTCTATTCATATAATCGTCACAAAAGCAGGTTATTATATAAGCACAATAAAGTTAACAAGAAGTTTTCATAGATTTTCCTCTTCTAAATTTTCTAACCAAAGCAATGACCGACACAGTCGGTCATTTTGCATTTTACCGAAAACGGAGCAGTTATGTATTATTATTCTCTAAACGAATATTTAAAAAACACCTTTGGCGAAAAGGTATATAAAATTTCTCTTGACGGCGGTATGACTTGCCCGAACCGTGACGGCAAAATAGACACACGGGGGTGTATTTTTTGCAGTAGGGGAGGTTCGGGAGAATTTTCCGCCGACAGAAACCACAGCATAACCGAGCAAATTCGGGAGGCTAAAGAGAGAATCGGCAGAAAAACCGATTGTAAAAAATTTATTGCTTACTTTCAGCCGTTTACAAATACATATGCGCCTGTTGAGTATCTCGAAAAAATCTTCACCGAGGCTATAGAACCCGATGAAATTGTCGCTTTGTCGGTCGCTACCCGTCCCGACTGCCTGCCTGACAAAACTGTAAATTTGCTCTCAAGACTTAATAAAATAAAGCCCGTGTGGGTGGAACTCGGCTTGCAGACTGTTCATAAAAGCACGGCAGACTATATTCGCCGTGGATATGACTTAAGCGTGTATGATGATGCGGTTAAGCGACTGCACAAGGAGGGCATAAGCGTAATAACGCACATTATAATCGGTTTGCCTAATGAAACGGAAGATATGATAGTGCAGAGTGCTGAATATGCGGGCAAATGTTCCGACGGAATTAAGTTACAGCTTTTGCACATATTAAAGGATACCGACTTATGCGATGAATACGAAAAGGGCAATGTGCCCGTTCTGTCGCTCGAGCGATATGCGGATATACTTGTAAAATGCCTTAGAGTTATCCCAAAAACCACCGTAATACACAGGCTTACGGGTGACGGAGATAAAAAAATACTTGTAGCCCCCTTGTGGAGCGCAGACAAAAAGCGTGTGCTTAACTATATTAACAAGGTATTAAGGGAAAGCGAATAATAAGTATTATTAATTTTAAAAAAAGTCTTGATTTTCCTTTGCGTATTTGATATAATAGGCATTGTCTTTGGAGAGATGTCCGAGCTGGCCGAAGGAGCATGATTGGAAATCATGTGTACGGTAATCACCGTACCAGGGGTTCGAATCCCCTTCTCTCCGCCATAATTTTAAAAAGTCTTGTCGATTTCGGCAAGGCTTTTTCTTTTGTTATAATGCTTTATTGTGGAAAATATTGCTAAAAAAGTGCGGTTATAATAAATAACTGCAAAACCAATGCAAATTATGCATATTGACAGCAAAAAATTTTTGTTATAAAAAATTTATAAAATTATTATTCTTTGAAGTAATTTAAAATATTATTATTGCACAATAATTATATATTTATTTTGTATATAATTAATAAAGAAATGTCAAAATCGACAAAACATCAAAAAAATATTGAAATAAAAACCTAAAAATGTTATAATATAAAGGAATAAAATTATGGGTTAGTATATGGTCTGACTGCCGAATACAGCAAATTCACCGAAGGTCAGTCGGTAAAAGCGGTCGCCGTCAAAGCAAAACTTCCCTCTCGGACGGTACAGACTTATTCGGCTCATATGTTTCAATTTTTTAATGGAGGTAATAAAAATGAAAACGAATTTCAAGCGTATTGGCAAACAGTCGATTTCTATTGTGCTTGCTGTTATGATGATGCTTTCGACTATGCTTGTCGGTATGGTTACTTCGAATGCGGCTGAAACTTGGTATGTGATCGGTGACGATTACGATACAACATGGAATACAAATGGTAAATCTTCACCAATGTCATATGATAGTACTACCGGATATTATTATTTTGATAAGAAGCTGAATTCAACTTCTGGAAATCATTATTTCAGAATACATAATGGTAGCAACGAATATGGTCCAACTACAACTAATGATGATATTTCTATTTCATCATATAATACTAAGTTTGATGCTGTAAAGGATAGAACTGCTAAAGCTTTCAAATATTCTTGCGGTAGCCTCAACTATAGATTGTGGTTTGATGCAACAACCCAAAAGATTTGGATCACTGATAACAATGCTGAACCGACAGAACCGACAGAACCTACAACTCCTGCAAGTGATATTGTTGTTTACTTCGCTAATCCTGTAAATAACGGTTGGACAACTGTTTGTAATTATATTTGGAAATCAAATACTAGTGAACTAAAGACAGCTTGGCCGGGTGATGAATTTACAGATTCAAATGTTTGTCAGTCGGATTATTCTTATAATAATGTTACATATAAAGTTTACAAAGTAACAGTTCCTGCAGCTTATGATTCTATTATTTTTAATAATGGTAATAATGGTGGTGTGCAAACGGGTGATATTACAGGTGAAAATCTTGCAGACAGAAACCTGTATATTTATAATGCAACTGCAACTGCGAAAGTTGACATCATTAAAAATTATACAGAGCCAACAACACAGAAATACACTGTAGCTGTTGATAAAAATATCACAAACGGTACAGTTACTACTTCTGAAACCTCACTTGCGGCAGGCAAGACATTTACAGTAACAGCCACACCGAATGACGGTTATGAGCTTGATACTATTACTGTAACAGATGCTGAAGGTAAGAGTGTTGCGGCTACTAACGAATCAACACATACTTACACAATGCCTGCAAGCAATGTAACTGTTTCTGCTACATTTGCACAAAAACCGGATTGCCGTTTAGGCTTTGGCTATGCAACAGGCAGTAGTGATACAATGGGTACTTTCAGCTGTTCGAGCAATGGCACTTCTATAGTTGAAGGCACATATCCGTATGGTACAGAGGTAACATTTAATGCTGTTGCTAAAGAAGGTTATGTATTTAAAGGTTGGTACTCAGATATCAACGGTACAAGTGATTGCCTTTCAACAAATACAACATACACATTTAAACTTACAAAAGAAACTGATGTATTTGCAAAGTTTGCTGAAGCTACAGGTACAGTGATTCCGAATCTTTACCTCATTTACAGCGACAGCACTTCAGACCCGAGTAAATTCACTCAGTATCTCAATCTTTACCGTGACGCAGATGGACAGGTGTATGCTTACTTTGACAGTGAACACTTTGACTCCTCTAAAACATATTGTTTTACGATTTCTGATTCAGTAGGTAAGTCAACATCATGGGAATATGCGTATGATAATTACAATAATTCCAAAGCTGTTGCTAATGAAGCTAATACAAAGTATTTTGACTGCGGCGATAGCCGATGGGGATTGCCTAAGCACGATGAATCTTCTTATGTAAATACAGCTTTCGCAAGATTTAGAGTACTTGAAGATTATGCAGATACTATTTCAAGCGTAAAGGTTAACCTCGGTTACTACAAAGGTACTGACATTGTTGAGAGTTCAACTGACTCTACAAAGGCTACAACTTATGAGATTATTCCTGATGCTACAGGCACAGTTTCTTCGAGAGTTAAAGTATATGCTAAAGACGGTACTGTCAGAACTGCATATCAGAAGTATGCTGATATGGCAGATACTGTAATTTCTTACACAGGCGATGATGTAACTAAGAAGAAATCTGCTGATTATTATGAAGAAGGCTACGCAAAGTTAGGCTCAACAATTACAGTTACAACTACAATTGATAAGGATTACAGAAGCAAGTACTATGTAAAAGCATTCTGTGTGAACGGCTATTCTTACGGAATTATTGACAGCTCAAAGGCTAATGCTGACGGCGTATATTCATTTGAATACACAATTCCTGAGGATTGCACAGATAAGTTTATCGAAATCACACCTATTTACTACTACATTGATGATACTGATACAGTAACTTTCTATGTAGAGGGCTTTGACGAAACAGTACAGAAAAAGTGGGGCAACACAGTTGCTGTTCAGGCTTGGTACACAAACGGTGTAGATGAACAAAAATACGTAGATGGCGTATTAGAAGGCGAATATAATTCTCCTAATAAGAATGCGCTTGGCGGTTATCCCGGTCAGCCTTTGGTATACGAGGGTGGTAAATATTCAATGCAGATTCCTAAATACCTTAACGGTAATAAAGATAATTTTGTTAAGGGTATTACATTGAACAACTATATCTGGGATAGTATCCATAGTGGTAATTTTAAAGACCAGATTAATGATAACTGCCAGACTTATGACTATGACGACTTCTACAAGCTTTCTGAAACTAATGATGTAGATAATATTATCTTCGATTTCCGTTACAGAAATACAACAGATAACAAGCCTTCACAGGCAGGTTTAAGCAGCTCTACTTATAATAAGAACGAGCTTGAACCGCTTAAGGATTACTATGGTAATATCGTTGACATCTTTGGAAATATTCTTTCAAAAGATTGGACTGCTACTTATGACAGCAATTATCTTACAGTAATATCTAACGGTTATAAGGAAATTAAAAATATTGGTAAATATGCTACCGAGTGGTCAGTATATGACAAAGACGGTACATACATTACTACAATCAACTGTTCTAGCCTTATTGATGAGACCAAGGTTGACTCTACTTATCAGGCAGCTTATAAAAAACTTAAGTCACATGCCGGTTTACCTGTAAAGATTGCATATGAAAAGTCAATATTCCAAGGTCCTGATAATGGTACTCGTGCTGACGGCCGTTGGTATTTCTCTAAGAAAGCTCAGAAGATTTCCGCTAATGTTAAGATTGAGTACAAAGCAGACGGTACTTCTCCGTTTGTTGAAGATGCATTTGTTGAAGGCAGCAATGTTGGTGTAAATACTAAAGCTCAGGCTTACTTTACAAATGCTGATTCCAACGGCAAGACAACTTGTCAGGGTATAGTCGACGGCGGTAACTTCAGTGTTCATGCTCAAACAGATGTCGATGCTAACTACTATTTCATTGGCTGGTACCTTAAGACTTCTGACGGTTATTCATTCATTACTAATGAGTCCGATGCTGACTTCCCAATGACAAACAACGCAACTTATATTGCTCGCTTTATTCCAACTCCAAGCGGCACATTAACACTTTCACACACATTGCTTACAGGCTCTGCAGATGGCAAAACTTTCATTAAGGCAGACATCGTAGACAGCAAAGGTAATGTTAAGGCGTCTATTGCCGAAACTTCAGGTAACCTTGTAGTTCCTGCAAGATATGTTGTCTATACAAGCGAATACAGCATTAAGGCTACACTTAGAACTGTTCCTTACGGTAATGATACTGTTGAAGATTTCTATAACAGTAACGAGGAACATTACAATTCAGGTGTAACAGGCACAGGCGAAAAGACTTACGAGGTTAGTAAAACAATTAAGGAATTGTTTGAATCATATGAAGATGTTGATCATAATACTTCATACAGACTTATCAAGTCAAACATTCCGTTCTATTCAAATATCAAATCAAATCCACTCGAATACACGATTACTTACACTTATGAAACAAGACTTGACGGTAAACAGAGTTATGTTATTAAGGATAAAGTATCAGGTATTGAGTTAGAGGAAATGTGGGCTGAGAATGTAGCTGCCGGTCTTCCAAAAGAACAGCTTAGCAAAGCATTCATCACAAAGAAAGCTCCGTTTGTATCTAACTTCAGAAATGAGATTAAGTGGGATATTGATCATGCAGTAATCAACGGCTATATCGCTACTGTTGATGCTACTACTAAATCTCCAGATCTTACAATTACAGCTCTTGCTGTTGACGGTGGATGGACAAAACCTGAAACTGTTAAGTATGGCGAATTGGCTGTTTCAAACGGTGATTATCTCTACAAGACAGGTACAACTGATTTCCCGGCTCAATATGATTATAATGGTGCTACCAAGTACGATTTCAGCTTCTGGGCAATCTTTGATAACAGAGAAAAGGCTGCACAGTACAGCAAAGAAGTAGCAACTTATATGTCAGGCAATCCTGCTGAGGTTATGTCAGATAGATTAACTGCTCTTACACAACTTGACGGTTATGATAATCTTATTTCTAAGTCATATTCTAAGGAATATAACTATGTAAGCTATCAGAACTACTATATCGTTCCTGTATATGCAGGCAGGTTTGCAAAGAGTGAAATCAATGAGTCGCAGGCAAGCATCAGACTCCTTGAGTACACAAGAAACCAGTGGACAACAGGCGACGGTGTAAAGGGTGACGGCACACTTAATACAGGTGCTACTAAGAACGATTACCTCTACACAGACTTTGCTCTCAGCTTTGATAAGGATCAGGAACTCATCAAGAATAATGCTAATATCAAGGTTGGAGTTACCTTTGAAGTCGTTGCAAAATATAACGATATTAATGATCTCAAGTCTTATGAAACAACTTCTAATAAAGATGCTATTGGCAATTTGGTAAAGGCTGCAACTGCAAACGGTAAGGTAGGCACTTATAAAGTTGATAGCGAAAGTGCTGACAGAAATGTTTACAGATATGAGATTAAGAACTCAAATATTTCTGTAAAGAATAGAATTGAGTACTACTTAAGATTCAAGAACAGTGAAACATCACAGCAGAATGTTATGAAGGTTTACTCATATATTTATGATACAGTTTCAGGAAAGATTTACTTAAGTGATCCTGTTTATATGAATATGTATGATATCGGTAACCTTACATATATTACTTCTGACTTAGCAAACATCAACTTAGGTCCTGACGCAACAGTTTGATGATTTGAATTTTTTGGCAGGGCAGAGTAAAATCTGCCTTGCCGTTAAAATACTTATGGAGGTATTTGAATGAAAAACAAAAAGGTTTATTCTTCGCCTGAAGTTGAAGTAACTAAATTCTCATTTGAGAATATTCTCGCTGGCAGTGAGAATGATGATGTTGAATTGCAAAGAATTAAACAGAGCAACCCTGATGTTATTGCTACTGATGGTGCTGATGTAGAATGGTAATTTGTTATGAAAACTAAAAAATTCGTAAGAATTGCAAGTGTTATGCTTGTATTAATATTCACAATGTCAGCTTTTGTATCTGCTAACGCAGCTACATATTTTGAAGAAAACGGTTTTAAATATTCACCTATAAGCAAATTTAATTGCAGAATTTACGGATATACAGGCACTGATAAAAATGTGTCAGTTCCAAACAAACTTTCTTCCTTTACCGTATTGGAAATTGCCGATTCTGCTTTTACGAATAATAAAGATATTGAATCTGTATCATTTGCAAACGCTAAGGCAATCGACGCTATAGGCGAGTTTTCGTTTGCGGGCTGTACATCTTTAAAATCAGTCGATATTCCGAGTACACTTGATAAAATCGGTTTCGCTTCATTTATGGGTTGTACTTCTTTGACTGACATTAACATCAGCTCTAATATTTCTGTAATTAACGGACAGGTTTTTCAGAACTGCACTTCTTTAACAGAGTTTACCGTTCCTAATTCTGTCGGTACAATTTCGGATTTTTCATTTGCAGGCTGTACCTCTCTTGAAAAAGTCGTTATTCCGAAAACAGTTAAAAATATTTCTGCCAAAGCATTTTTGAATTGTGATAAACTTACAATTTTCGGTTATACAAATTCTTATGCTCAAACTTATGCAGAAGAAAACGGAATTAACTTTGTTGCTCTTGACGAAAAAACTTTGTACGGTGATGTTAATCTTGACGGCAAGATAGATATTAATGATGTAACACTTCTACAGCGTTACATTGCAGGTGAGTCTGTATTAACAGATGACGCTGTTAAGGTTGCCGACTTTAACAAGGACAGAATTATTGATGTAATTGATGTTACAGCAATTCAGACATTTATCGCTCACGGTCAAAACTAAATTATTAAACTTAAGCACAGGTGGCAACATCTGTGCTTTTTCTTGCTTATTTTTAGATTTTGTTATATAATAAAATTTGGTGATGTTATGCCAATTTACAAAATCGCTGATATTATAAGCGATATAAGACCTAAATTTCTGACATTTGAAAAAAATGCAAAGAATTATGAGTATTCGGGCAACGAACCTGCTCAAATTAAACTTGCAGTCAAAGAAGATTTTCTGCGTGAAAAATACAACGAGAATATGCTCTTTTCTATCGGTGAATTGGAATGTATTTTTATGTCAGATGTTTTCAATAAAAAAATTCTGAAATATAATGCAATATTTCTCCATTCGTCTGCAATCCTTTATAAAGGCAAAGCGTATCTTTTTTCTGCCGATTCGGGAGTGGGCAAGTCAACGCACACAAAACTGTGGATAAAAAAATTCGGCGCTGAAAATGTACAGATAATCAATGATGATAAACCGATTATAAGATTTATTGACAATGATTGGTATGTGTACGGTTCGCCTTTTGATGGTGGAACGGGCATAAATAAAAATATCCGTGCAAAACTCGGCGGCATTATTTTTCTTGAAAGGGCAGAGGAGAACAGTATTGAAGTCCTTGACAAAAACAGTATTTTTTCAAGAATATATAAAAATACGATTAAATTTTCTCTTGATGATGAATATGCGGGATATATGTTAAATACGGCTGATAAGTTGATTAAGGAAAATTATTTCTATTTGCTAAAATGCAATATGAATATTGAATCGGCGGAAATTTGCGAAAAATTTTTACTGACAGGAGATAGCTATGGAAAAGCTGAAAAAAATACTTGATTCCGAAACCAATAAGTGGATAGTAAAAAAAGCCAAACCACAGGTTTTCGGTATTATAATTATGTCTGTTATTTTCGGCGGAATGGCATATCTCGGTGTTGCGGTCGCTACTTTGTCGAGAGGTATTGTGGATTCGGCGGTTAACTCTGATGTCGGCGGAATTGTGTATTTCGCAATTATACTTATTTCACTTACGATCGCACAGCTTGTCATAAGAATTATAAGTAAGGTGCTGACTTTCAATGTATCGTCAAAACTTGAAATTTCTATAAAACAAGATATTTTCGATAATATTATCAGAAAAAAATATAATGAGATTTCAAGCATACACACCGGCGAACTACTTAACAGAATAACAAGCGATGTGTCGGTTTTAGTCAGTTCGATTATTTCTATAGTGCCGAATATGGTGTATTTTATCGTAAAATTGGTTGGTGTTTTTGTCGTACTGTTTGCTATTGATAAAACTTTCAGCCTTGTTTTTGTTTTCGGCGGTGCGCTGATGTTTGTTGTTGTGCTGCTTTTTAAGTCAAAAATGAAAACATTGCATAAGGCGGTACAGGAATCTGATGGTAAGACAAGATCGTTTTTTCAGGAGATTTTTTCAAGTCTGCTTGTGGTAAAAGTTTTTGGCGCTGAAAATAAGGTGTCTGAAAATGCTATGAATTTGCAACAGAATAATTTTAAAATAAAACGAAAAAGAAATTATATCTCTATAGTTGCCACAACCGGATTTTCTTTTATATTTGCCCTCGGATATATGTATGCTTTAATTTGGGGTGCTTTTGCAATCAGCGACCATACCATTACATACGGTGTATTGACTTCTATGCTTGCGCTTGTGTCGCAAATTCAAGGCCCTGTTCGTGGTATCAGCAGTATTTTGCCATCATATTATTCTGCTCTTGCAAGTGCGGAGCGACTTATGGATATTGAAAATCTCGATAATGAAGATGTGGTAAATAATTCTGCAATCGATACCGAAAAGCTGTATGATAAGACAGAAAAAATAGTTTTTGATAATATTACTTTCAGCTACGGCAGGGAAAATGTGCTTGAAAATACAAGTCTTGTGCTAAAAAAAGGTGATTTTGCATTGCTTGCGGGAATTTCGGGAATAGGCAAAAGTACGCTTACAAAGCTTTTGCTTAATGTAATTTCACCCGATAAAGGCGAGATTTATCTTTCACTTTCAAACGGAGAAAATGTGTTTGTCGATAAAAATATAAGATGTATGTTTTCGTATGTACCGCAAGGTAATTTTCTGCTTTCGGGTACAATCAGAGATAACATTGCATTTGTGTCGAATAATCCCGATGACGAAAGAATTATTGAGTCTGCGAAAATTGCCTGCGCTTATGATTTTATAAACAGATTGCCAAATGGACTTGATACTGTCGTGGGTGAGAACGGAAAGGGCTTGTCGGAGGGTCAGATACAAAGAATTGCGATTGCGAGAGCGGTTTACTGTAATTCTCCGATTATTATTTTTGATGAGGCGACCTCGGCACTTGACGCCGAAACAGAAGTTCAACTGCTTAAAAATCTTAAAACACTCAAAGATAAAACTTGTATTTTGATTTCTCATAAAATGGCGGCAAAAGAAATTTGCAACAAAGAAATTGTAATTAAGAATAAAAAAATTATTTCTTACGATATTTAGGTGGGTACAAGCAAAATCTTACTCCTGACTGAATACTTATAATTAGGTATAAATCCGATTATAAGCATTGTCAGGGGTGATTTTTTGATTGAATTAATTAATTTTCTGGGGCAGTACCTTTGCTTTTTTATTCTTCATATCTGCGGAAACGGCTCTTTTCCAAAACCTCTTTCCGAAAAAGAGGAGCACGAGTATCTTGTGCGGAGTGCAAAAGGGGATATAGAGGCGAGAAATATTCTTGTTGAACATAATTTAAGGCTTGTGGCACACATTATAAAAAAATATTACGGCAATCAGAGTGAACAAGATGATCTTGTGTCAATCGGCACTATCGGACTTATAAAAGCGATAAATACCTATGACATAAGCAAAAAAATTAAGCTTTCAAGTTATGCGTCACGATGCATCGAGAATGAAATATTAATGCATTTCCGTAATGCTAAAAAGACGGCGCAGGATATTTCACTCAACGAAGCGATTGACAGCGATAAGGACGGAAATCCGCTGACTTTGCTTGATATAATGGCGGTTGATGACAATATACTTGAGCAGATTGATTTTCAACTCAACAGTAAAAAGCTCGGTCAGTTTATTAACGAAGAACTTTCACCAAGGGAAAAAATGATAATTGTTATGCGCTACGGACTTGACGGGAGCGAGCCGCTTACGCAGAAAAAGATTGCACAGAAACTGAATATTTCCCGTTCGTATGTAAGCAGAATTGAAACCAAGGCTTTAAAACTTTTACGAAAACGCTTTGATAACAGTTCAAATTTATAAATTATTTTAAAGAAAAAAGGCGGTCGAAAGACCGTCTTTAGTTATGAGCCTATGCTGTTGATGAGGTTTTGCATTTCCTGTTTGGATGAAACATTGTGCGCTTTTTCAAGCACGATTTCTTTTTCGCTTTTTTCCATTTGAGCAAATTTTTGCATTGCACTTTCATTTTTTGCAAGTGCATTTACAAAGCCTAACGGCATATCTTTATACATTTTTCATCACCGATATTATTATTTTCAGTTTTGAAAATAATATTCATTTAGATAAATTATTGTTTAGCGAAATGATTTACCAAACAATTATAAAAGTTTGGTCGACCTTTTTAAAGGTCGTGTGTGGGCAAAGCCCACAAATACTTTCCGTTTATGCAATCTGACGATAGCCAAACAGCTCGCTGTTTGGCGGCTTGAACACAACGGCGTTAGCCTTTAAAAATGCGATAGCAACAAGAAAAGAAATTCGTTATTTCATTAATAAAATATATTTTTTTAATGGCTGTCGCCTGTTTTAACAAACTTAGTTTTAGCACGCAAACAGCGTGGCTGTTTGCGCCTGATAAATTGTTATATTGGAAGATTCTTATGGACGTTGCCCAAACCCGCAATTTTTGAAAAAATTGAGTAAACTTTTTTGCTTTTGGGAGGATAATTTAGCGTTAGCTAAATTTCAATCCCCGACCGACACTCCGCTAAACCATAATTTAGCTCAACTTTCGATAAAGAAACAACAAAAAAGGACAGGCACAAAGCCTGTCCTAAAATTTTGATTAATGGCAATGACAATCGTCGCAGTCGCCGATTTCACCTACGATAGGTGTTGGGTCGATACCGTTTCTTTTGTAGTAGTCTGCAAGAGCAGCCTTGATAGCCTGCTCGGCAAGTACAGAACAGTGAACCTTTACAGGCGGAAGTCCGTCAAGAGCCTCCATAACTGCCTTGTTTGTAAGTTTTAAAGCCTCATCAATAGATTTACCCTTGATAAGCTCTGTTGCCATACTGCTTGTAGCAATAGCTGCACCGCAACCAAAAGTTTTGAACTTAACATCTACAATAGTGTTGTCCTTAACTTTGATATACATTTTCATAATGTCGCCACATTTTGAGTTACCAACTTCACCGATGCCGTCGGCATCAGGAATTTCACCAACATTTCTTGGGTTGGCAAAGTGGTCCATTACCTTTTCTGAATAAGCCATAACTAAGCCTCCTGTTTATTTATTAAGGGCTTCTTGAGCCTCTTGCTTTTTAATTTTTTCCCAGAGAGGTGACATATTTCTTAAGTATGTTACAACCTGCGGAATAACCTCGAGCATATAGTCAACATCTTCGTCTGTAAGCTCTGCCGAGAAAGAAAGACGCATACTGCCGTGTGCGATTTCGTGAGGAAGACCGATAGCGAGAAGAACATGGCTTGGGTCAAGGCTGCCCGAAGTACAAGCTGAACCCGAAGACGCCGAAATTCCGTTCATATCAAGTCTTAAGAGCAGGCTTTCGCCTTCAATGCCCTCAAAGCACATATTTACATTGCCGGGTAAGCGGTGAACTCTGTCGCCGTTTACTCTTGAACGCTCAATTTTGAGGAGTCCGTCAATAAGTCTGTCACGCAATTTTTCAAGATGCTCTCTTCTTTCGTCCATTGTGTCAACGGCCTCCTGAAGAGCTGCGTCAAGACCTACTACTCCCGCAACATTTTCTGTACCGGCTCTTTTATTTCTTTCCTGAGCACCGCCGTCAATTAAATTCTCTAATCTGATACCTCTTCTTACATAGAGAAGTCCGATGCCCTTAGGTCCGTGTAATTTATGAGCAGTCATTGAAAGCATATCAATATTCTGCTCCTGAACATTTATTTTTACATAGCCGGCAGCCTGAACAGCGTCGGTATGGAAAATTACTTTGTGCTTTTTGCAAATTGCTCCGATTTCGGTAATTGGCTGGATAGTACCGATTTCATTGTTTGCATACATAATAGATACAATAGCTGTATCTTCTCTGATAGCGTTTTCTACATCTTCGGGATGAACAATACCGTTTTCGTACACATCAAGGTAAGTTACCTCAAAGCCCTCTTTTTCAAGAGTCTGGCATGTGTGAAGAATAGCGTGATGCTCAAACTTAGAAGTGATAATGTGTTTTTTGCCTTTTGCCTTAAGGGCTCTGCAAACGCCCTTTAATGCCCAGTTGTCAGATTCACTGCCGCCTGAGGTGAAGTATATCTCATTAGCATTAGCAGCACCAAGGTTTTTTGCAATATTTTCTCTTGAGTTTTCAAGAATTTCCTTGGCTTTACCGCCTATTCTGTAAAGGCTTGACGGGTTGCCGTAGTACTCGGTGAGTACAGGCATCATTTTTTCAAGCACTGTAGGCGATATAGCTGTTGTAGCGGAGTTGTCTGCATAAATATATCTCATACTTGATAATCTCCTATCTATATCTATATAAAAATCGGTCAGTCAGGCTTTTGAAAACTTGTGCGCCTCGGCAACCGCCAAACGGTCGCAACGCTCGTTTTCGGGATGTCCTGCGTGACCTTTTACCCATACAACATCAACATTATGAATATCACATAAAGACAGCAGCTTGTCCCAAAGCTCGGGATTAAGCGCTTTTTCTTTTTTGTTGCGCATCCAACCGTTTGCTTTCCATTTTTTAGCCCAACCGAGCTTTAATGCGTTGCAAACATATTGAGAATCGCTGTACAGAGTTACATTGCAAGACTCTTTAAGGAGTGAAAGCGCACCGATTACGGCACTAATTTCCATACGGTTGTTTGTGGTGACGGCTTCTCCTCCCGAGATTTCTTTTTCGTGCTCATTATATCTCAAAATCGCACCCCAGCCACCGGGTCCCGGATTGCCGCTGCAAGCTCCATCTGTAAAAATTTCAACTTGTTTCATTTGCAATTCTCCTTAGCTGATGTTCAACCTATATTATAATACGCAAAATCACCAAATGCAACCATATTTTATGTTTATTTTTTCAATTTAATTATATTATTTACGGAATTTATTAAATCATAATTCTTAATTTTAAAATCTTCCGTAATTATGATTTTAAAATTCAAATATTGAGCATACTAAAATAGAAATATATGGAATGTTTACTTAAATGTAATATTAAAATTGTCTTTTAATTCTTTAACACGCTTGACATTGCTCTTTGATTTGCGGTACAATAAAGAAGATTACAATTAGGATTTAATCTGTATTAAATACGGATTCAAAATATATTTATACTGTATATAATAATTAATATTTCATTTTGCTGATATGACCGTTTTATATCAGAACTTTGTATTTATTACGAATTTTCAGGCTTTATATTTTGATACATACAAAAGGAATTTATGCCTGTATTGTGTGAAATGTTAATTTTAATAAATTTTAAGAAATATGGAGGTAAATTTGTGAGTACAGAATTTAAGTACGATAATCGAAGAAAAAGCAACTGCTACAATAAGTACTCAAAAGGTAAAAAAAATTACGGAGGGTCTTCTTACAAGCCGTCGCAGGGCAAGGGAGCATCCGAATCTTTTAAGGGAGGTACTTTTAAGGGCGGTAATAAAAATTTTAAATATTCAAAGAATTACCGCAAAAAGCCTTATCAAAAACAGTTTAAACCGATTAAAAACAAGCCGTCTGTAAAGATTGCTTTCCTTGGAGGGCTTAACGAAATCGGCAAGAACATTACAATGATTGAGTGCGAGAACGATATAATTCTTGTTGACTGCGGTATGGCTTTCCCTGACGGAGATATGCTCGGTGTTGACCTCGTTATCCCTGATTTTACTTATATCGAACAGAATCAAGACAAAATCAGAGGTATTGTGCTTACTCACGGTCACGAAGACCATATCGGCGGACTTCCGTTCTTACTTGGCAGAGTGAATATTCCGATTTACGGAACTGCGCTTACTCTCGGACTTGTAGGCAACAAACTCAAGGAACACAGCCTTTATAATGAGTCAAGCCTTAACAGAGTTAATGCAGGCGAAACAATTAAACTCGGCTGTATGAGTGTTGAGTTTATCCATGTAAACCACTCAATTCCGGATGCGGTTGCATTTGCTATCCGCACACCTGCAGGCACAATTGTGCATACAGGCGACTTTAAAATTGACTGCACACCTATTACAGGCGATATGATTGATTTGTCGGCTTTTGCCCGTGTAGGAGATGAGGGCGTATTGGCTCTTCTTGCTGAAAGCACAAACGCAGAGCGTCCCGGTTACACACAGACCGAACGCACGGTTTCGGATAGTTTTGACAATCTTTTCAGAAGAGCGGAGCACGACAGAATTATTATTGCAACCTTTGCTTCAAATGTAAACAGAGTACAGCAGATTATTAATTGTGCGGAAAAATACGGAAGAAAAGTAGCTTTTTCGGGCAGAAGTATGGTCAATTATATGGCTGTAGCAAGCGAGCTCGACTATCTTAGCGTGCCTGAAAATATTTTAATTGACCTTGATATGCTTGACAGATACCCGAGAGAGCAAATTGTTCTTGTTACTACAGGCAGTCAAGGCGAACCGATGAGTGCGTTGTCAAGAATGGCATATTCAGACCACCGCAAAGTTATGGTCGGCGAGGGTGACTTTATTATCATTTCTGCCAATCCTATTCCCGGTAACGAAAAAACAGTCGGAAATGTTGTTGACGAACTCCTCAAAAAGGGCTGTAAGGTCGTTTACGAATCAATGTATGAAGTTCATGTTTCGGGACATGCTTGTCAGGAAGAACTTAAGATTATTCATAAACTTGTAAAACCGAAGTACTTTATCCCTGTTCACGGCGAGCAAAAGCACCTAAGAAAACACGCCGATCTTGCTATGTTCCTCGGTATGGACAGAAAAGATATTTATATCGGCGATGTCGGCAGTTGCATTGAAATCAACGAAAACTATATGAAAGAATTGCCTGCCGTACCTGCGGGAAAGGTATTTGTTGACGGTCTTGGAGTAGGTGATGTCGGAAGTATTGTACTTCGTGACAGAAAGCACCTCGGACAGGACGGACTTATCATTATCGTTGCATCTCTCGATGTTTATGACGGTCATGTTATCAGCGGCCCTGATATTGTATCAAGAGGCTTTGTATATGTTCGTGAGAGCGAGGGTTTGCTTGACGAGGTAAGACAGGTTGCAAACAACATTCTTGAAGATTGTGCAGACAACAACATTCATGAGTGGGGTATAATCAAGAACAGAATTAAAGATGATGTTTCCAAACTTATCTCACAAAAAACACGCAGAACCCCAATGATTCTTCCGATTTTACAGGAAGTATAATATAATTAAAAATCTACGAAAGGAAGGGTTTGAATTGAAGAAGAAAAGTTTTACGACTATGCCGACATTTGTTATATTTTCGGTTGCAATGCTTGCTATGTCTTTTGCATCATACAGCTATGACCCGATGCTTTGCTACATTGAGATTGCCGTGTCGGTTGTAACCGCAGGTATAGTTGTCGTTTCGACCCTTCGCTTTCGTAACTATATAGCTGCCACCGTTCGCAGTACAGCCGAGAAAATCAACGGATTTAATCCCGAATTTCTTGATAAATACAAAATTCCCGTCACGGTGCTTGGTGCAGAGGGCGAGATAATTTGGAGCAATACAAGGTTCAGAAAGCAGTTCTGCAACGGTAAAAATCCCGAAGGCGATATGATTTCGCCTTACATAGGCGGCAAGAAAATAACAGAAGTCGCCGACCACGAAACATTTGAAACCGCCTGCAACGGCAATGAATTTGTAGGCTTTGTCATCTCTACAAACGAGGGATATGTTTGTTATTTTGTGGAGAATACATATTACAGGCAAATTGTGCGTGAGTACAATGCAACCCGTCCTTGTGTAGCGATTATTACTTTTGATAACAGCGATGACTTTTCAAACGAATCCGATGAAATTTATTCCGAGGTTTCTCTGAATGTTCAGTCGTTCTTGCAGAGATGGGCGAACGAGTATAACGCTTTGTTTAAGATAATCGGCAATAACCGTTATATGATTATCTTTAAAGAAACCGATGTTGACAAACTTGTTGAACAAAAGTTCCCAATATTACAGGAAATTCACGGCATAAAAGCGGGTCAGCATACCGCTACGGTATCTATCGGTTTGTGCAGAGGCATAAACTCTCTCAAAGACAGCGAAACCAATGCGAGAAAGGCGCTTGATATGGCGCTTGGCAGAGGCGGAGATCAGGTTGCTATTATAAGCAACAATATTTACGAATTTTTCGGAGGTACTTCCGCTACTTCCGAAAAGGTCAGCAAGGTGCGTATGCGTGTTATTGCAAATGCAATCAAGCGTACGATAAACGATTGCGATAAAGTTTTTGTTATGGGGCACAGATTTTCTGACCTTGACTGTATCGGTGCGGCTATCGGTATGCAGTCGGTTATGGAAAAATCTTTTAATCTGTATTCAAAAATAGTTGTTGATAAAACAAAAACTATGGCTGAAAAGCTGATTGATTATGCAGAGAAAAACATAGGAAAAGATATATTTATTACCCCCGATGAGGCAATGAAGCAGGTTACACCAAAGACTTTGCTTATCATTGTTGATACTCATTTGAGAAATTCTCTTGAAAGTCCACAGCTTTACGATGAATGTAAAAAGGTCATTGTTATTGACCATCATCGCAGAGCGGTTAATTATATAGATAACGCACTTGTTTTCTGCCACGAGCCGTTTGCTTCGTCTGCGTGTGAAATGTGCAGCGAGATTATCAGTTGCATTGATGATAAAGCAATCGGATATGCACAGGCGGACGCTTTGCTTGCGGGCATTATGCTTGATACAAAGAATTTTGTTTTAAAAACAGGTGTAAGAACCTTTGAAGCAGCCGCATATTTGAGGAGAAGAGGCGCTACTACAATTAATGTAAAGCAGATGTTCTCCGATTCAATTGAAACTTACCGTGAAAAAGTAAGCATAGTATGCGATGCAAAAATATACAGAAACTGCGCAATTTCAATCGCAAAGGGCGCTGACGGTGATGTAAGACTTGCCTCTGCGCAGGCAGCAGACGAATTACTCACGCTTGAAAATGTAAAAGCCTCTTTTGTAATTTATGAAAGCGGCGGTAAAATTTGTATTTCCGCACGCAGCTTTGGCGCTGTAAATGTGCAGATTATTATGGAAAAGCTCGGCGGTGGCGGACATCAGACAATGTCGGCTACACAGCTTAGTGATATAAATAAAGAACAGGCTCTCAAGATGCTTATCGAAGTTATAGATACAAATCTTGAGGATGCAAGTTGCAAATAGCAGAAAGGAACGACAATTATGAAAGTAATACTTTTGCAGGATGTTAAGGCACTTGGCAAAAAAGGCGACCTTGTAAATGCTTCTGACGGATATGCAAGAAATTTTCTTCTTCCTAAGAACCTTGCAAGAGAGGCAAATGCACAGGCTATGAATGAATATAGAAACGCTGAAAACTCAAAGAACTTTAAGATTGCTACCGAGAAAAAGCAGGCAGAGGGTTATAAAGCACAGCTTGAGGGCAAAACCTTTGAGATGAAAGCAAAAGCAGGTCAGGGCGGCAAACTTTTCGGCAGCATTACCGCAAAGCAGGTTGCCGAGGAAATCAAAAAACAGTATAATATCAACATAGACAAGCGTAAGGTTGTTCTTGAAAGTGATATTAAAGAATTCGGTTCTTACAAAGCCGATGTAAAACTTTATTCGGGTATTGTTGCAAACATTACCGTTAAGGTATCAGAGGCTTGATTTTATTTACGATTGCAAAGGAGGGGTGACAAATGGCGGATAATCAAATTTCAAGCAGCTACGACGGACTTCATATGCCGTACAGTCCCGAAGCTGAACAGGCACTGCTTGGTGCGATTATTCTTGAAAGCGATGTTTTTGATAAAGTAATTGAATACATCAAGTCCCCCGATTATTTTTATGTTTCACTGCATAAGCTGATTTTCAAGACGATGACCGAGATGGTCAACTTCGGCGGCAAAATCGACTTTGTCACATTGCTTGAAAAACTTAAGCAGACAGGTTCGTTTGACGAAACAACAGGCAAGACATATCTTTATGACCTTGTAAACAACTGTCCGTCAATATCCAATGCCGAGGCTTATGCGGAGGTTATAAGAGATAAATACAATATCCGCAGGCTTATTACCGCTGCAAGAGAAATCATTGATGACGCTACGGCAGGCACGGATGATACATCTGTTATTATTGACTCTGCCGAGCAGAAAATCTTTGACATAAGACAGGGTAACGAGAAAAAGGGACTTGAGAGAATTAACTCTGTTATTATGCAGACTTTTGACAGACTTGACGCTCTCAACAGCACAACAGACGACAGTATGAAACCTGTTTCTACGGGTATCGGCGACCTTGACCGAGTAATTACGGGTCTTAACCGAAGCGACCTTATTTTGCTCGCCGCCCGTCCGGGTATGGGTAAAACGAGTTTTGCGCTGAATATTGCACGATATGTTGCCTGTACGGCTAAAAAAACGGTCGCTTTTTTCTCTTTGGAAATGTCAAAAGAACAGCTTGCCAGCCGTTTATTGTCGGCAGAGGCTCTTATTGAAGGTACAAAGCTGAGAATAGGTAAGCTAAACGATGAGGAATGGGACAGACTTATTCCGGCAAGCGATATTCTCGGCAAGTCGGAGCTTTATCTTGACGATTCACCGGGTATTACCATTACAGAAATGAAATCAAAGTTAAGACGAATGAGAAAACTTGACCTTGTAATTATTGACTACTTACAGCTTATGGGCAGCGGCAGAAGAATAGATAACCGAGTTCAGGAAATTTCTGAAATCACAAGAAATCTTAAAATTCTTGCAAAAGAAATGAATGTTCCCGTTATCACACTGTCACAGCTTTCCCGTGCAAGCGAACAGCGTACCGACCACAGACCGCAGCTTTCCGACTTGCGTGATTCGGGTTCTATTGAGCAGGATGCCGACATCGTACTTTTTCTTTACCGTGAGGGATATTACGATAAAAACGAGGACGATTCTCCGCAGGGTGCAGATCAAAATTCGGGTGAGTGTATTGTAGCCAAAAACCGTCACGGCGAGGCTCGTACGGTAAAAATGCATTGGCAGGGTGAGTTTATGAGATTTACAGGTACGGAGGACAGAAGTGAGTAATCCTTTTTTGGCGGCTGTAAATAAATATAAGCTGATTGAAAAAAATGATTCCGTTGCCGTTGCGCTTTCGGGCGGAGCAGATTCGGTTTCACTTCTTCATATGCTTTGTTCTGTAAAAGAAAAATATAATCTTACATTATACGCAATCCATATTAATCATATGATACGGGGCGAAGAGGCAGAGCGAGATGAAGAATTTTGCAGAGAATTTTGTAAAAAACTTTCCGTCAAACTTTTTGTAAAAAAAATAAATGTTCCGTCAATAGCGGAGAAAGAAAAAATCAGTACGGAGCTTTGTGGAAGGAATGTCAGATATAAAGAATTTGACGAGCTTTCCAAAAAGCTTAACTGTAAAATCGCAACTGCACACACGCTTTCCGATAATGCGGAAACGCTGATGATTAACCTTGTAAGGGGCACATCGCTTAACGGACTTTGTGCAATTCCCGAAAGGCGGGATTATATAATCAGACCGCTGATTTTGTGCGACAGAGCGTACATTGAGAATTACTGCCGTGAAAATTCACTTGATTATGTGACCGACAGCACAAACCTTACCGATGATTACACAAGAAACAAAATCCGTCATAATGTAATCCCCGAGCTGAAAAAGATAAATCCGAGTTTTGAAGCTTCTTTAAAGCGACTGTGCGACGACGCAAAACTTTTGTCAGTTTATCTTGACAAACAGACAGATAAAGCGGTTGCCGACAGCAGACTTGCTTTCGGATATTCGGCAAAAAAGATTTGTGAGCAGGATAAAATCATACGGCAGAATGTAATCAAAAAAATTTGTGTTGAAAACGGAGCCGATATTCCCGAGCATATTCATATCGAACTTATTGATAATGCTCTTTTTGAAAGCGGTTGTGTTGATTTGTGCGGTAATTTCCGAGCTGTGGTAAAACAAGGAATACTGCGGATAGAAAATACCGAAGCTGTTAATAATTTCGGTGAAGAAATATTATTTGCCGATGTTATTAATAAAGAATTTACATTTGATAATATAAAATATTTTGTAAAAGAAATTACAGATTTTGACGATTTAACCGATAATCCGATTTATTTGTCCGAAAAAGAAACGAAAAATGCCGTGATACGCACACGCAGACAGGGCGATAAGATTTTTTTCAAGGACAGAAATATTACCAAGCCTTTAAGAAAGGCTATGAATGAATTTAAAATTCCGTCTGAATTGAGGGACAGACTTCCGCTTGTGGCAGTGAATAATGAAATATTGTGGTGTGATGGGATAAATTCGGTTCAGACATCTTATAGTGCAGAAAAAAGAAAATTTATTATAATATGTGAACAAGGGAGGACTTTTTGTGCATAAGGACATCGAAAAAATACTTTACAGCGAGCAGGATATTAAAAATATTGTGAAAAGGCTTGCAAAAGAGATTGAAAAGGATTATAATGGCAAGGACTTTATAATGGTAGGCTTGCTTAAGGGCTGCGTATCGTTTATGGTTGATTTAATGAGGGAAGTAAACCTTGATTTCAGCATAGATTTTCTTGCTGTTTCAAGCTACGGCAACTCAACCGTAAGCTCGGGCAGAGTTAATATTCAGAAAGATATTTCAACTTCTGTTGACGGCAAGCATATTCTCATTGTTGAGGATATTGTGGACTCGGGCAGAACACTTGCTTTTATTTCACAGTATCTTTATGCAAAAAATGCTGCGTCTGTAAAGATTTGCACATTGTTCAACAAGCCTGACAGAAGAGTTACAGATATTGATGTTGTTTATGTCGGTTCTGTAATTCCCGACGCATTTATTGTAGGCTACGGACTTGACTATGCGGAGCGTTACAGAAATCTCCCTTATGTAGGCGTTCTTAAGGAGTCTGTTTATTCACAGGATACATAAAATTACGCTTTTAAATTCATAATATAAAAAGGAGTGATTCCTATTGGACAAAAAACTGCGTAACATAATTATTTATATCACTGTTGCGGTTATGGTTGTGCTCGGTGTGGCATTTTTGATGACCCAAAATTCATCTGAAAGTTACACAACCTCTCAACTGGTAAATCTTTTTAAAGAGGACAAGGTTCAGAGTTATACCGTCAACTACGGAACAGGTGCGATTGAAATTACACTTAAAGAGGGTGTAAAACTTAAACCCGCAAAGGACATCGCTACATCTGACAGCATTATTCAGGATACAACGGATGATAATATCACAGCTACAGATCCTGACGGAAAAAATGCCAAGAGCTCGGCAAAAAATGTTGTTGTAAGAGGTACTCTTGCCGATATTGAAAGATTTATTGACGATGTTTCCGTTTACACCGCATCGGCGGACGAAGCTGTTTCTTATGATTATATCAAAGGCAGTGACAACACACTTTTATATGAATTTTTGCCTATACTTGTAACGGGAATCCTCTTTGTAGTTGTATGGATATTCATTATGAAGAAAATGGGCGGCGGTCTTGGCGGAAAAGAAATGAACTTCGGCAAGGCTAAAATCAAAAATACAAATGACGAAAAGCGCAAAACCACATTTGAAGATGTTGCAGGCGCAGACGAAGAAAAGGAAGAGCTTGAAGAAATCGTTGAATTCCTTAAAGCTCCGGATAAGTATAATAAACTCGGCGCAAGAATCCCTAAGGGTGTACTCCTTGTAGGCCCTCCTGGTACAGGTAAAACATTGCTTGCAAGAGCAGTTGCAGGCGAGGCAGGCGTTCCGTTCTTCTCAATTTCAGGTTCCGACTTTGTAGAAATGTTTGTCGGCGTCGGTGCGTCAAGAGTTCGTGACCTCTTTGAACAGGCTAAGAAAAACTCACCGTGTATCATCTTCATTGATGAGATTGACGCTGTAGGTCGCCAGAGAGGCGCAGGTCTTGGCGGCGGTCACGATGAGCGTGAGCAGACACTTAACCAGTTGCTTGTAGAGATGGACGGCTTCGGAGCAAACGAGGGCGTTATCCTTATTGCCGCAACTAACAGACCTGATGTTCTCGATCCTGCTCTTATGCGTCCGGGCAGATTTGACAGACAGGTAATCGTAAGCTATCCTGACATCAACGGCAGAGAAGCAATCCTTAAGGTACATGCTCGCAAAAAGCCGCTTGCTCCCGATGTTAAGCTCAAGACCATTGCTAAAACAACAGCAGGATTTACAGGTGCAGACCTTGAAAACCTCCTTAACGAGGCAGCTTTGCTTGCTGCAAGAAAGAATAAAAAAGCCATTACTATGGAAGAAATCGAAGAGGCTACAATCAAGGTTGTAGTCGGTGCAGAGAAAAAGACAAGAGTTATGAGCGACAAGGAAAAGAAACTTACCGCTTATCACGAGGCAGGTCACGCAATCTGTTTCCACGAGCTTGCTACACAAGACCCTGTTCACGAGATTTCTATTATTCCGAGAGGTATGGCAGGCGGTTATACAATGCCGTTGCCGTCTGAAGATAAGTCTTACAACTCACGCACAGAAATGCTTGAAGACATCGTAGTATGCCTTGGCGGTAGAGTTGCGGAGGCAATCATTCTTGATGATATTTCAACCGGTGCGTCTAACGATATTGAAAAGGCTACAAAGACTGCCCGTGATATGGTTACAAAGTACGGTATGACTAAGGAACTCGGCTGTATTTGTTACGGCAAAGACAACAGTGCCGTATTCCTTGGCAGAGATATGGGTCATACTCAAGATTATTCAGAGCAAACTGCCGCTAAGATTGACGAGCTTATTCTTGAGATTGTCAACAATGCTTACGACAGAGCAGAAACCATTTTGAAGGATAATATTGATAAACTTCATGAGGTTGCAGCTTACCTTATTAAGCATGAAAAAATGGGCGGCGAAGACTTTGAGGCTGTTATGAACGGCACTTATGTTGAGCCTGTTGAGGCAGAAGATGCCGAATCCGAAGAAGATAATGCAAATACTGCTGAAAACAAAGATAACGAATAATAATTTTTATAGCCTCTCTTTATGAGAGGCTATAATTGCTAAATAAAGGAAAAAGGGGAAAGAGATGGAACACGACAAAATTATAGTAAGAGGAGCTAAAGAGCATAATCTGAAAAATGTCAATGTTGAAATTCCGAGAAATAAACTTGTTGTAATAACAGGTCTTTCGGGTTCGGGCAAAAGCTCGCTTGCTTTTGATACCATCTATGCCGAGGGACAAAGACGATATGTAGAAAGCCTTTCTTCTTATGCAAGAATGTTTTTGGGACAAATGGACAAACCGAATGTAGAGAGCATTGAGGGTTTGTCACCTGCTATTTCCATTGACCAAAAGACCACATCGAAAAATCCTCGTTCAACCGTCGGCACCGTAACCGAAATTTACGATTACCTGCGTTTGCTTTATGCAAGAGTCGGTATTCCGCACTGCCCTGTTTGCGGCAGAGAAATCAGACAGCAGACGGTTGACCAGATAGTAGATAAAATTATGTCTTATGACGAGGGCACAAAAATTCAGATTTTGGCTCCTGTTGTGCGTGGCAGAAAAGGCGAGCATGTAAAGGTACTCGAAAGTGCAAGAAAATCGGGTTTTGCGAGAGTAAGAGCAGACGGAATTGTGTATGATTTGTCAGAAAAAATTCCGCTTGAGAAAAATAAAAAACATAATATAGAAGTAATTGTTGACCGACTTGTAGTAAAGCCTGAAATTACTTCAAGACTTTCTGACAGTATAGAAACCGCCTCTAAACTTTCAAACGGTATTATTCTTGTGAATATTGTCGGCGGAGAAGATGTAATGTTCTCACAGAAGTATTCATGCCCCGACCACGGTGTGAGTATTGAAGATTTATCGCCGAGAATGTTCTCTTTTAATAATCCGTTCGGTGCTTGCCCTAAATGTACGGGCTTGGGCGTATTTCTTAAGATTGACGAAAATAAAATTATTCCCGATATGAGTAAAAGTGTGCGACAGGGCGCTATAAAAGGAAGCGGCTGGGCAATGGAGGGCAGTTCCATTGCGGCTATGTACTTTGAGGCACTTGCCGAAAAATATAATTTTTCACTTGACGCACCGTTGTCGGAACTATCACCTGAAATTATCAAAATTTTGCTTTACGGTACAGGTGACGAAACCTTGACTATTCACCGTAAATCGGTTTACGGCAGTGGCAGTTATGAGCAAAAATTTGAGGGTATTATAAATAATCTTGAGCGCAGATATAAGGATACTTCGAGTAATTGGATAAAGGAAGAAATCCAAACATATATGTCGGAAATTCATTGCGATGAATGTCACGGCGACAGGCTTTCAAAAGAGAGCCTTGCCGTAACGGTCGGCGGAATTAATATTGCGGATTTCTGTAAAAAATCCGTTGTATCTGCGCTTGAATTTCTTGATACAATTGAGTTTACCGAAAAAGAAAAGATTATTTCTGCCGAGATTGTAAAGGAAATCCGTGAACGACTTAACTTTTTACAGCGTGTCGGACTTGGCTATCTTACGCTTTCACGTTCTGCAGGAACGCTTAGCGGCGGTGAAAGTCAGCGTATAAGACTTGCAACTCAAATCGGCAGCAGTCTTATGGGTGTGCTTTATATTCTTGACGAGCCGAGTATCGGTTTGCACCAGCGTGACAATGAAAAACTTTTGAGCACGCTTAAAAGACTTCGTGACTTGGGCAATACGGTTATTGTTGTTGAGCACGATGAGGATACTATGTACGCTGCCGACTGTATTGTCGATGTCGGACCCGGTGCAGGTGTGCATGGCGGAGAAATTGTGTGCGTAGGCGATGTTGATGAGATCAAGGCTTGCGAAAAATCAATTACAGGTCAGTATCTAAGCCATAAAAGAGTTATTCCTGTTCCCGAAAAACGCAGGGAGGGCAACGGAAAATTTATTGAAATTCTCGGTGCCGCTGAAAACAATCTTAAAAATGTAAATGTAAAGATTCCGCTCGGCAAACTTGTTTGCGTAACGGGCGTTTCGGGTTCGGGAAAAAGTACACTGATTAATGAGATTTTATACAAAACTCTTGCCCGTGATTTAAACAAAGCCAAGATTATTCCGGGTAAAAACAAGGGCATAAAAGGCATTGAAAATCTTGATAAGGTAATCGACATCAACCAAAGCCCGATCGGAAGAACTCCACGCTCAAATCCTGCAACTTATACGGGTGTGTTTACCGATATAAGAGCACTTTTTGCCACAACTCAAGACGCTAAAATGAAAGGCTTTTCACAAAGCAGATTTTCTTTTAATGTAAAAGGAGGCAGATGTGAGGCGTGTCAGGGCGACGGTATTATAAAAATCGAAATGCATTTCCTGTCCGATGTTTATGTTCCTTGTGAGGTGTGTAAGGGCAAGAGATATAATCGTGAAACCCTTGAGGTGAAGTACAAAGGCAAGTCAATTAATGATGTTTTAGAGATGACTGCCGAAGAGGGAATGGAATTCTTTGCAAATATTCCAAGGATTTACCGCAAACTTAAAACGCTTTGTGATGTGGGACTTGGCTATATCAAAATCGGTCAGCCTGCTACTACACTTTCGGGTGGTGAGGCACAGCGTGTAAAACTCGCAACCGAGCTTGCAAAGCGACCGACGGGCAAGACGGTGTATATTCTTGATGAGCCGACTACGGGACTTCATATTGCCGATGTTCACAGACTTATTGATGTTCTTCAACAGCTGGTTGATACTGGAAATACGGTTGTGGTTATCGAGCATAACCTTGACCTTATAAAGACTGCCGACCATATTATTGACCTTGGACCTGAGGGCGGAGATATGGGCGGAACTGTAATTGCAGAGGGTACTCCCGAAGAAGTTGCAAAAAATAAAAATTCATTTACAGGTCAGTATTTAAAACCGTTTTTAAATATGAATTAAACAGCGTTGTGGGATAATTATGGTTAAAAAACTTTTATAATTGTTTTATGAATATTTCTATAAACCATAATTTACCCCAACTATTGAAAAAGCTTAATAAAAATTACTAAACAAAACGCAGGCTGATACTTAAAAATCTAAGTATTGCCTGCGTTTAATAAAAAAATTCTTGACATTTATTTGTTAGTATGCTATTATATTCAAGCTGATTTCAGCAAAATACAACATAATATGGTCTTATTGGAAACGCACATCCTCCGTGATGATAACGAACAACACATAAATATTGTTATCATGGGAGGACTTTATTATGCCAAAAAACAAACTTGAAGATGCAGTATTCACCGCCATTATGGCGACCGTTATGGTGTACGGAATGATTGTTTACAATGTTGCACTTAATACGGGCAAGGTTGACGGAACAACTTTTCTTGCGGCAACGCACGAACTGATTTTTATGGCTCCGATCGCTTTTATTCTTGAATTTTTTATAGTCGGCAAAATTGCCGCAAAACTTGCGTTTACGGTAATGAAACCCACTGACAGACCGCAGTTTATTACATATGCAATTTCAATATGTATTTGCTGTATTATGTGCCCGATAATGAGCCTTATTGCAACCTGTTTGTTCAAAATACCGTCAGTCGGTACATGGGTGCAGACATGGGCGCTTAATTTTCCGATGGCTATTTGTTATCAGATGTTTTATTGCGGCCCGTTTGTTCGTCTTGTTTTCAGATTAATTTTCCGCAGAGGAAAAAGCAAAGAAGAAAACAAGCAGATTTCTGCGGAAAAAGATTAATATATTTTAGTTACAAAAGATATACAGTTGATTTAATTTTCATTGTATATCTTTTTTATTTATTAGAATTTGTTGATGCTAAATTATCCTTTTATAAATTATCAAACAAACTTAGCTGTATATTCTGATTTTCATATTTATTTTCGTATTTGTGAAGGTATGAAAACACCCTGTCAATCCCAAACATAATGCCCTCATTTTGACAGACATTTTCAATCCTTTTCATAAGGTAATCGCTGTTCGGACTTAAAACTTCATATGAATTTCCGTAGGTTCTCATATATCGTTCTTTCATACCGGGGAAAAATCTGTCGAGTTGACTGTAAAAATATTCTCTGTCGCCGTTTCGCAGTGTAACTCCTATGTTAAAGCAAATAATGCCCTTAACGCCCGATTTGACACAATAATCAAGCAAAGCGTCTATATTTTCTTTGGTGTCGTTTATAAACGGTAAAAAAGGAGAGAGCCATACAACAGTCGGAATTTTAGCCTTTTGAAATTCTTTCAGAGTATTTACTCTTTCTTCGGTTGTCGAAACATTGGGTTCAAGAATTTTACAAAGTTTTTCGTCGGCGGTTGTAAGAGTCATTTGCAGTACGGATTTGCTCTTTCGGTTAATTTTTTCAAGAATATCAATATCACGCATAACGCTTGACGATTTAGTATGAACGGTAACTCCGAAAGAATATTTTTCTATAATTTCAAGGCATTTTCTCATAATTCTTAAATCTTTTTCAAGCGGAATGTATGGGTCGCTCATAGCGCCCGTACCAATCATACAAGGTTTTCTTTTAGACGATAAAGCCTTTTCCAGAAGTTCGGGTGCGTTTTCTTTTACTTCAATATCTTCAAATTTATGTTTCATCTGATAGCAGTCACTGCGTGAATCACAGTAAATACATCCGTGCAGACAACCTCTGTATATATTAATGCCGTTTGAGGCGGATAAAATTCCCTTTGCTTTGACTTTATGCATAAAATACCTCAATTTTCTTTTACTTCAACAAACCATTTATTTTCTTCGAGAAAAATATATCTTTCTTTTCCTAAAATTCTGCAGGTATATCGGATACCGCAACCGCCTGCTTTTAAAGAGGTGGCATAGCGTACATCTGTTATGCGGTCGATGGGATAGCGTTTGTTGTCATCCCAAAAAATATAATTCGGTACGAGGCTGCCGTCACAGTCAAATGTTGCAGTAACCTTAACATATTTCTTAAACATAATAGCCTCCGATAAGCGTTAGTTCACAGATAACCGACAGGGTGAATTGTGTGTTCGTCTTTTGGATTAAAGGCAGACAGCCCTCTGTCGGTTAAAAGTGATGCGGGACGAATGATATAATTGCCAAAGCGTTGCTTTAATTTATCCAAGGTTTTATCAAGCTTTTCTTCTGTGATTATTTTTCTTTCGTCCGAAAAAATATCCATTTGTCTGGGAATGTTATTGTGTGCAAAATCCGTAACTGATACGCCGATGCTTCTTAGAGGTGATTTATTGTCAAAATTCTCTTTGAACAGTGCCATAGCGGCTTTTGTAATGTCGCTTGTCAGGGAAGTGTAGGTATTTAAAGTATGTTGCCTTGTAATTGTGGAAAGCCCCGTGTCACGCATACTCACACACACAGTTTTGCCCACAAATCCTTGTTCACGCATTCGTCTGCATACGCTGTCGCAAAGGACATAGGCTATAACCTTGATGTCGTCAAGATTTTTTAAATCACGCACCGCCGTGGTTGAATTTCCTATAGATTTTACCTCTGAATATTCACCGATTCGAGCAACGGGTGAGGAATCATATCCGTTTGCAAAGCCGTAAATCAGGTCGCCCCATTTGCCGAGGTGAGTCCTCAACAGACCGATCGGAGCATTTGCAATGTCGCCTATGGTGTATATTCCTATCTGTTCAAGTTTTTTTCGTGTAGCACCGCCTACATACAGCAAATCGCCGGCAGGTGAATTCCATACAAGCGTCTTGTAGTTATCCCGTGTAATGCAGGTGATTGCGTCAGGCTTTTTGTAATCACTGCCGAATTTGGCAAAAATCTTGTTAAAGCTGACACCTATGCTTACCGTGATACCGATTTCGTCCTTTACACGCTGTGAAATCTCCTCGGCAATGGTGAGTGCGTCATTTTTATAGTCTTCTGAAATGTCAAGCCACGCTTCATCAAGACCGAAAGGTTCGACCATATCGGTGTAATCGGAGTAAATTCGGCGTACCTTGTCGGAAAACTTCTTGTAAACATCAAGTCTTGCGGGAACAGTCAGAAGTTGAGGGCATTTTTTCTTTGCCTGCCATATAGCTTCTCCTGTTTTTATATTGTACTTTTTTGCCTCTTCGTTTTTCGCAAGGATAATTCCGTGTCTGTTCTCGGCGTCACCGCTCACCGCAACGGGTAAATCTCTTATATTCGGATTTAAAAGACATTCCACGCTTGCATAAAAACAGTTGCAGTCGCTGTGCAGAATAGCACGGTCATTTTTATATAGCTTTGAATTTACTGTGTCACAAATTTTCATACAAAATCATCTCGAACAAATGTTTTATTAAATTATAGAACAGATGTTCTTTAAAGTCAAGAGGTAATTTATAATTTCTAAATATTACATTTTGTAACCGTTTGTAACTTTTGTAAAGAATATCTCTTAAATATATGTTTTTATGTATTTAACATCTTTCAACATTCCAAAAAGGAATATTAACATAACTCACATTTTTCCACATATGAACTAAAAATCTAATAATCTGTGAATTATCGACAATATAAATTAACTTTATTTGTTAGTATTCGCTAAATATTATGCTGTTGCAATTGAAATTTCAAAAAAATTTCAATTTTTTAAAAATATTTACAAAAAAGTCTTGTTTTTTTTCTGATAAAGTAATATAATAAGTCTACAATGTTTTTAAAGAATTTTAAAAAAGAAATATAAATTTTTGGGAGAGAGAAAAATGAGACTTCGTAAACAGGATTTGGGCGACAGAAACTTGATTGGACACAGAGTTGAGAGCGTTCGTAAGCAAAAGGGAATGAAACAAAAAGAACTCCTTGCTCAGCTTCAGGTAAGCGGAGTAGATATGAACGCATCGGGTCTTTCTAAGCTCGAGGGACAGATCAGATTTGTAACAGATGTTGAGCTTGTTGCGCTTGCAGACATTCTTGAGGTATCTGTCGATTATCTTCTTGGCAGAGATGAGAAGATTAAAAATTAATTTTGCTTGATTGTTTTTATTATATTATTTCCTACCATTAAAACAGGTGACTTTACAAAAGTAAGGTCACCTGTTCGCTTTGTACGGTTGTTTGTGAAATGAGAAATTCGGACTTTAAAAAGTTTACTTTTTCTCTTGCTGTATTACATCACATATTCTCTTTATACCTGCGTCTATTTTGTCAACGGAAATACCCGAAAAACTAAGGTTCAGTGCATTGATTTCTGCTTTTTCGGGCATTACCGCAATGTTGTTTTCGTCAAGCTTTTTTCGTATTTCGTTATAATCGGAAATTCCTTTTATTTTTACCGAAATATAAAGCGAGGTTTCGTTGAATATTATCTGTGTGTCGCTGCCAAAATACTTATATACGCAGTCTGTTATTTGTTTGCTTTTTTCAAGATAAACTCGCCTTGCTTTTCTTAAATGAGCGTCAAGTCTGCGGTTTTCAAGATATTTTGCAAGTGCGTTCTGCTCGGTTTTTGAGGCGGTCTGATTTATGTACGGGCTGATTTGTCGGTATTTTTTCAGTAGCTTGTCGGGCAGTACCATATAGCTGATTCTGACCGACGGCAAAAGAATTTTTGAAAATGAGCCGAGATATACCGTGTTTTCAATGTCGTAATTCTGCACGCACGGCATAGGGTGTGTACTGTATCTGAGCTCGCCGTTATAATCGTCCTCAATGATAATGCAATCGTTTTCTTTTGCCCACTTAATAAGCTCAAGTCGGCGGCTTACGGGCATACTCATACCGTTTTCCGCAATAAAATTCGGATTGATAAGCACCATATCGGGCTTTATTTTTTCGAGAGAGGATATGGTAATTCCCTTGCTGTCCGTATCAAAATACTTTATATCAAGTCCTAAGGTTTTAAAAATAAATTCCGCCTGAATGTAGGTTGATTTTGCCGTTGCAACGGTTTTGTTCGTGCCCACAAGAGAACACAAAAGGTAGAGCAAAAGCTGTGTTCCTGCGCCAACAACAATGTTTTCGGCACTTGTATTTACGCTCCGCACTCCGAGGCTGTATTTTTGCAGTGCATTTCTAAGCACGGTTTCGCCCTGCGGTTCGCCGTACGACATAAGCATATATCCCGTGTTTATTACCTCTTTGACATACTTTTTCCATTCGTCAATATTAATGATTTTATCGTCAATGCTTTTGCCGCTGAAATCGTAGTCATATCTTTTAATCTGTGCGATTGCGGAGCTGTGCGTATTTTCGCTTTTCTTTGGGGCGTTTTCAAACTGTGCCTCAACATAATATCCGCTTTGCGGCTTGTTTTTGATGTAACCCTCAACGCATAGTTGTTCGTAAGCTGCGGATACAGTGGTTTTTGATACCTCAAGTCCGCTTGAAAGCTGGCGCACTGACGGCAGCTTTGTATTCTTTACAAGACTTCCGTTTTCCACGGAACGCCTTATTGATGCGTAAATCTGCATATAAAGCGGAGCGGAAGAAGTTTTATCAATAATTATAAAGTCATAGAGCATAGTATCACCCTTAGATATTTTAGCATTTAACTTATTTTTAAGCAATACGCAAAATAAAAAAACGAGAGTAAGACAAATCCTACTCCCGTATAAATTTAATTGTATGTGACAGAGCATTAGAGCGACGCACCGAAATCGCTTACTAAAATCTGACCTGTAAGTGCCTTTGAATTATCCGATGCAAAAAATTCTATAATATTTGCAACATCTTCTGCCATACAAGGCTTTATCTTTAAGTCAGCGTGTTTGCTCATTGCACCAAACATTTTCATATCAAGATTTTCAGGCTTCATATTCATAGTCATAGGTGTAACTATTGTACCCGGACAAATTGCATTACAGCGAATGTATTTGTCGGCAAGAAGTAAAGCGGTATGCTTTGTAATACCGATGATTGCGGCTTTGGTGGAAACATAAACAGCGCCGCCACCGCCGTTTACTCCCGCAACAGAAGCAACATTTACGATAGACGAACCCTCTTGCATATATTCAAGAGCCGCACGAATACACTGCATTGTACCGACCTGATTAATTGAAATCAATTTTTGAATTTCAACATCGTCAAACTTATCGATAGGGGCAAGACCGGTGTCGAGAACACCCGCATTGTTTACCAAAATATCAATACAGCCGAATTTATCTACGGTTGCTTTCATAAGATTTTTGCAATCTTCATCTTTTGAAATGTCGGTCAAAACGGTAAGCACATTACCGCCTTCTGCTTTGATTTTAGATGCAACCTCATCAAGAGCCGCCTGACGGCGTGCACTGATTACAACATTTGCTCCGCTTTTTGCAAAGAGCATAGCCGTTGCGGCACCTACTCCTGAATTACCGCCTGTAATTACAGCGGTTTTTTCTTTTAAATTATACATAAATCCTCCTTTTGCGTACTGTATCTGTAAAAATAATTGTATCATATGTACTTGTTTAAATCAAGTTTTTAAAGTCGAAAAGCATTTGCGAAAATTTATATTGCAATATGCTGTTTACGGTTGAATTTTCTGTTATAACAAGGTATAATTAAATATGTATGTAATTCTTACTTTATAAAAAGGGGATAGTTCTATGAACAACTTAGCAGATAAGTTTTTTGAAAGTATAAAGGGTAAAAAAGTCGGTTTTATCGGTATAGGCACAAGTAACTTGCCTTTGATAAAACTGTTTTCGGATAAAGGTGCAGTAGTTTCTGCATATGACAAAAAAGATTTTGAATCACTCGGCGAAAATGCCGTAAAAGCCAAAGAATACGGTGCAGAGCTTGTTTTGGGCGAAGATTACCTCTCAAAACTTGACGGCAACATTATTTTCCGCAGTCCGGGCACACCGTTTTACAGACCTGAACTTGTTGCATTAAGAGAAAAAGGCGTTGTGCTCACTTCCGAGATGGAAGTGTTCTTTGACCTCTGCCCATGTAAAATTATTGCAATTACAGGTTCCGACGGCAAAACCACAACCACAACAATCATCTCCGAATTTTTGAAAGCAAGCGGTGTGAATGTACACCTCGGCGGCAACATCGGCAAGCCTTTGCTCCCTGAAATCGAGAGCATTAAAGAGGACGATGTGGCAGTGGTTGAGCTTTCAAGTTTTCAGCTTATTTCAATGAGAAAAAGTCCTGATGTTGCAGTGGTTACAAACCTTGCGCCGAACCACCTCGACATACATAAGGATATGCAGGAGTATGTGGATTCAAAGAAAAACATCGTACTTCACCAAAATGCTTTTTCAAAGGCAGTGCTTAACCTTGACAATGAAATTGCAAATTCTTTCTCTGACAGCGTTCGTGGTCAGCTTGCAAAATTCAGTGTAAAAGAAAGCCTTGCAAACGGCGCTTATCTTGACGGTACAACTGTTTGCTACAGCGACTACGGCAAGGTTACAAAGATTATGGACATCAAGGATATTAAAATTCCGGGTATGCACAATGTTGAAAACTATCTTGCCGCTATTTCCGCTGTATGGGGAATGGTTGATATTGAAACTATTAAGGCTGTTGCAAAGACTTTCGGCGGTGTTGAACACAGAGCGGAGTTTGTAAGGGAGTACAACGGAGTTAAGTATTACAACGATTCCATTGCATCAAGCCCTACAAGAACAGCACTCGGCACGCTCTCGCTCTATGATGAAAAAATCATCATCATTGCAGGCGGTTACGACAAGCATATTCCTTATGAGCCGCTCGGCCCTGTAATCAACGATAAGGTTAAGGTTCTCATTCTTCTCGGCGATACTGCTCCGAAGATTGAAAAAGCCGTTGTTGAGGCTGAAAACTACAACGAAAATGAAATTACAATCATAAATGTTACAAATATGGAAGAGGCAGTTGAGGCTGCCGTAAACCACGCCGAAAAAGGCGACATTGTTTCGCTTTCTCCGGCAAGCGCAAGTTTTGGTTTGTACAAGAATTTTGAGGAAAGAGGAAATCATTTCAAGGCTATTGTAAACGCTTTGAAATAATGTGAATATGAAACAGCTTTTATTTGATTTATGCCGCATAGGCGGAGTATCGGGCAGTGAAGAGCCAATCGCAAAGTTCTGTGCCGAAAAACTCTCTGCCTTTGCAGATACAACTATAGATAAAAACGGAAATGTAATCGCTACACTCGGTAATGCAAATGCAGACAAAACGATTTTGCTTGACGCACATCTTGACAGAATAGGTTTTATTGTGACTTCGATTAATGAAAACGGTTTTGTTAAGGTTGCCTCCTGCGGCGGAATTGATGTAAGGGTATTGTCAGACGCTGTACTTGTATCTTGTTCGGACGAGCCTGTTAAAGGAGTGGTATGTTGTATGCCTCCGCACCTGTCTGACGGCGGAGAAGATAAAGCAGCTCCTATTGACAAGGTATGGATTGACTTCGGTTTACCTTATGAAAAGGTAGCCGAGAAAATCAAAATCGGTGATGTTCTCACATTTTACGGCGAACCGAAGGAACTTATGAATAACAGAATTACCGTTCCCGCACTTGATGACAGATGCGGTATTGCCGCTCTTATTAGATGCGCCGAGCTTATCGGTAAAAAAGAACTTTCGTACAAGGTTGTTATTCTTTTGAGCGTTCAGGAGGAAACTTACGGAACAGGTGCGAAAACAGGTGCTTACCGGATTAATGCCGACGAGGCAATTGCCGTTGATGTAAGTTTTGCATCTCAACCCGATGTAAGCGGTCAGTATGCAGGCGTTGAACTTGCAAAAGGTCCGATGATTTGCATTTCTCCGATTCTTAGCAAGGCTATGAGCGATAAACTCATTTCTGTCGCTAAGGAAAAGAACATTCCTTTTCAATATGAGCCTATTTCGGGTACAACGGGCACAAATGCTGACCATATTTCTGTTACAAAAAGCGGTGTTGCATCTGCCGTTGTTTCAATTCCGCAGAGATATATGCACACTCCGATTGAAGTTATTGATATTTCTGATGTAGAAAATACGGCAGCTCTGCTTGCTGAATATATTATCGGCGGAGGTGCTTTTAATGACTGATTTTAAATTGCTTGAAAAACTCTGCACTGTCGAAGGTATTTCGGGTGACGAGGGCAGTGTAAGAGAAATTATTATAAACGAAATAAAGCCGTTTGCCGATGAAATCAAAACGGATAACCTCGGCAATATCATTGTGTTTAAAAAAGGCAAAAACCGAGCAAAGGCAAAACTTATGCTTTCGGCTCATATGGACGAAGTGGGCTTTATGGTAACGGATATTACTTCTGACGGCTACCTTAAGTTTGATGAAGTCGGCGGTCTTGACAGACGGGTTGTGCTCGGCAAGACTGTAACCGTAGGCAAAAAAAAGGTAAACGGTGTAATCGGTGTAAAGCCTATTCATTTAAGCAAATCAGATGAAAGAACCGCTGTGCCTAAGTACGGCGAAATGTACATTGATATCGGTGCAACAAGCAAAGATGATGCGCTAAGCGTTGTAAGCTACGGCGACAGTGTGAATTTTAATTCTATATACGAAAATAACGGCTATACAATCAAATCAAAGGCTATTGACGACCGCTTTGGCTGTCTTGCGCTTATTGAGCTTATAAAAAGCGAACTTGAGTATGATATGCACTTTGTGTTTGCCGTACAGGAAGAAGTCGGACTGCGTGGTGCAAAGGTTGCGGCGTACAGCGTAGACCCTGAATTTGCCATTGTTGTGGAAACCACAACCGCAGCGGATATTGCAGGTGTTGAAGAAACAAGACAGGTGTGCAATCTCGGTGACGGTGCGGTTATTTCTGTAATGGACAGACGCACAATTTACGATAAGAGAATGTCTGAAATGGCTTTTGAATGTGCCAAGGAAACAGGTGCAAAGGCTCAATATAAAAGAGCGGTTGCAGGCGGCAACGATTCGGGCGTAATTCACCAGAGCAGAGGCGGAGTAAAAACCCTTGCAATTTCACTTCCTTGCAGATATTTGCATAGCAGTGTTACAGTTGCGAATGTAAGCGACTGCGATGATATTATAAAAATTGTGTCGGCACTTGCAAATAAGATTGCAGGCGGAGAATATTAAACGAAAGGATTATGACAGATGATATTGACTGCCGATAATTGCGAAAAATTTATCAGCACAATAGAAAGCCTTGACGGACTTGATCCTTTTGCCTGCCGCATAATTTCGCTTTGTACAAGTTACAATCCGCATCTTCCGTTTGTGGATTATTGGACTGTTTTTGATGACGAAAGCAACACTGCAACGGGAGCAATCGCACGAAACGGCACGGATTTTATTCTTTTTCTGACCGATAAAACGGATATAGACGAAGTATCGACTTTTATGCGTGTGGCAGGTGCAGCTTCGGTAATTTGCAGTAATAAATACAGCCTTGATTTGTTCGGATACGAAAAATCGCAAGGTCCTATACTTGTACGCAAAGAGGAATTATCTGAAAGCGATAACTTAAGAATAGACACACCGCAGATAAAAGAGGCTTACGAGCTTATTGCAAAGGCGGCGGATAAATATTTTACTCCGCCGAAATTTGAGGATTTTTATGTGGATATAAACCACAAACTGCGCCACGGCACAATGCGGCTTCTCGGGTTGTATGACGGAAACGACCTTGCGGCTGTTGCAATGACTGTTGCGGAAAGCAGGCAGGGCGCTGTAATCGGTGCGGTTGCGTGTCTGCCGAAATTCCGTAACAAAGGTTACGGTACATACATAGTAAATCACCTTACAAATATTCTTGTAAAAGAGGGCAGAAGTGTGTTTGTACACAGGGCGGAGAATGCAAACAAGGCATTTTACGATAATTTAAAATTCAACTGCTTTGACAGCTGGTGTGAATACCATTTTAAAGGATGATAAATTTTGAGTTTTTTTGATATAGACAACAGAATAATCGAGGCCTCGCAAAAGGCTATGGAGCTTTGCAAAAGCAAGCTTGATGAAATTAACGATATTCAGGAATACAATCAGCAAAAGATGATAAAAGCCTTTCAGGAGGCAGGGGTAAGAGAAAGTCATTTTTCGGGTTCAACAGGCTATGGCTATGACGATTTCGGCAGAGATGCTCTCGACCGTGTGTATGCCTATGCTTTTGACGCCGAGGACGCACTTGTAAGACATAACTTTGCAAGCGGCACACATACTCTTACGGTTGCTCTTTTTGGTATTTTAAGACCGAACGATACCATGCTTTCCGTAACAGGTATGCCGTATGATACAATCCGCTCGGCAATCGGACTTGAGGGCAATTATCCCGGGTCGCTAAAAGATTTTGGCATTAACTTTGAAATGGTTGATTTAAAGGCTGACGGCACTGTTGATTATGAGGCAGTCGAGCAGAGAATCAGAGAAGAAAAGCCGAAAATGGTTTATATTCAGCGCTCAAGAGGATACAGCATAAGACCTTCGCTTACATACAGAGAAATCAAAAAACTTTGTGAAATTTCCAAAAAAGCGTCACCAAAGTCAATTATTATGCTCGATAACTGCTATGGCGAGTTTGTTGAAAAGGTTACTCCAATGTCTGTCGGCGTTGATATTATGGCAGGTTCGCTCATTAAGAATGCAGGCGGCGGCATTGCTCCTACGGGAGGATATATCGCAGGTAAAAAAGAACTTGTCGAGATGTGCGCATACAGACTTACAACTCCGGGTACGGGTAAGGAAATCGGTGCAACGCTCGGCAACAACCGTGAACTCTTTATGGGGGCTTATCACGCTCCGTTTGTGTCTTGCGAGGCATTAAAGACGGCAGTGTTTGCATCGGCTCTTTTTGAAATTCTTGGTTATGATACAACCCCTAAATACAGTGAAAACAGGGGAGATATTATTCAGCTTATTATGCTCGGCAACGAAGAAAAGCTTTGCAGTTTCTGCGAGGGAATACAGAGCGGCTCTGCCGTAGACAGCTTTGTAAAGCCCGAACCGTCGGATATGCCGGGTTATGAAAGTCAGGTAATTATGGCGGCGGGTGCGTTTACACTCGGCTCGTCAATCGAACTTTCCGCAGACGCACCGTTAAGAGAACCGTACGCTGTATGGATGCAGGGCGGACTTAATTTCTGTTCGGGCAAACTCGGCGTAATGCTTGCGGCGGATAAGATATTAAAGAAAAGCGAAGAAAATTAAAATATAATTTGACATTTTATTTTTACCGAACTGCTCATAATGTATGGGCAGTTTTTTCTTTTGAGGTTTTTTATCAAAAGGCAGAAAGTTTCGATTTAATAATTAAAAAATTTAGGTCAAGCCTTTTTAAAGGCTTGCGGGTTTGGGCAGCGCCCATAAAATCTTCCGATATAACAATTTATCGTGCGCAAACAGCCACGCTGTTTGGCTATAGTCAGATTGCATAAACGGAAAGTATTTGTGGGCTTTGCCCACATCCACGACCTTTGAAAAGGTCTACCAAACTTTTATAATTGCTTTTCCGATTTATTCCGCTAAACCATAATTTAATAATCTTCCAAAGCATTTAAGACAGAACCTCTTTTAAATAACACATAAATTCCGACTTTGCATAATATACCATTGTAGAGAATAATTATTGTGCGGGTGTTAAAAATGAAAAAATCAGAGCTAAAAGCCTTTGGCATAATTGGTGGAGATAAACGGCAGCTTTTTCTTGCAAAGTCAATATCAGACTGTTGTTACGATGTAATTCTCGGCGGTTTTGATAAGCTGAAAAGCCTCGGTGCGATTGAAATATCCGACATAAAAACCGCAATTTCAAAATCAGATGCAATAATTTTCCCTTTGCCGTCAATTTGCGCAGACGGTACGGTAAACACGCCGTTTTCGGACAACAAAACAAGGCTTGACGAAGAAATGATTTCTCTTTTAAAAGAAAAGCCGATATTTGTTGCTATGAAAAATAAATTTTTAAAAGCATATCCGCAGCTTGCAGACTGCGAGGTTTACGATTATTCGGCAAAAGAGGAATTTGCGGTTGCCAATGCGTTACTCACCGCCGAGGGAGCGGTTGAAATTGCGATGAATGAGTACGAGGGTACGATTTTTGACAGCAAATGCCTTGTTTGCGGATTTGGCAGAATAGGAAAAATGCTTGCAAAAATGCTGAAATCTCTTAATGCACAGGTCACGGTAAGCGCAAGAAACGAAGTCGATTTTGCGTATATAGACGCACTGGGCTGCAAACACATCAACACAAATGCTCTCAAAAGCGTAAAGGGATACGACCTTGTTTTCAACACAATTCCCATTATGATTTTTGACAGCGACTTGCTTATGAACACAGACCGCAACACCATTATAATAGACCTTGCCTCACTTCCGGGAGGAGTGGATTTTGAGGCGGCACGCAGGTACAAAACCGATGCCGTTCGTGCCTTGTCATTGCCCGGCAGAACCGCACCAAAGGCAGCGGGAGAAATTATCAGAAAAACGATTTTTAACATAATCAAGGAGGTTTACAGGTGACAAAAGCAACCATTGGCTATGCAATGTGCGGTTCCTTTTGCACCTTTTCACAAGCCTTTGAACAAATGCAGAAGCTTGTTGATTCAGGCTACAGGGTACTTCCGATAATGTCAGGTAACGCCTACTCAACAGATACTCGATTTGGCAAGGCAGAGGAAATGGTTAAAACTTGCGAGGATATAACAGGAGAAAAGGTACTTCACACCTCGGTGCAGACAGAGCCGATAGGACCGAAAAAAATGTGCGATTTACTTCTGATAGCACCTTGCACAGGCAACACACTTGCAAAGCTGTCGCTCGGCGTAACCGACACCTCGGTAACAATGGCGGCAAAATCACATCTGCGTATTCTGCGGCCTGTACTTTTGTGCGTTGCAACAAACGACGCACTCGGAGCGTCTGCGCAGAACATAGGCAGACTTATGAACACAAAGAACTTTTATTTTGTCCCGATGCGGCAGGATAATTGCATTAAAAAGCCAAATTCACTTGTGGCTGATTTTTCTAAAATAGAAGAATGTGTAGAGCTTGCACTGCAAGGCAAACAACATCAGCCGATATTTATATGATATAAAACAACAGTTCCGATTTCTGAATAAGTCAGTCAAAAACAGAAAATATACAAAACGCCCCTTTACGGTATAATGCAATCAAAATTTCCGTAAAGGGGATTTTTATGGCAAAAAAAGTGTTTTTTATAAATAATTGGCACGATTGCCGATATATTCTAAAGACAGAAAAGAAGAGAATGACTTATGAAAAAGATAATTTTTGATAATATTATAAAATATATTGATAAATACCGCAAAACGCAGTAAAATTTAGATAAAAATAACAGCAAATCTTTCAAAATTTTTTTGCTATTATTGAGAATTATTTTCTTTTTTATCTGTTAAGCTGAGTATATAATCGATGCTGGTTTCAAAATGCTTTGCAAGGGCGATTAGTATAGATGTAGGTATATCACGCTGACCGAGTTCGTAATTACTATATACTTGCTTAGAACAGTGAAGAATAGCGCTCATTTGTTTTTGAGTCAAATCGGCGTCTTCACGCAATTCCCGTATGCGTCTATAAATAATTGTATCACTTCTGTTTTAGTATAGCATACCGCACATTGTTGTATTAATAATTACTGCAAAATGCAGTAATTATTCAGGCTTTAACAAAAAATATTTTTTACAAAGGAGAGATTGTAATGAAAAAAGCAAAAAGATTAACAGCCGTAATACTGTCTGCACTTATGGCAGTAAGTGCATTTTCAGCACTGCCTGTAAGTGCGGCTGAGGTTGAAAGTAATACTTCGGCTGTGTCTTCAGATGAAAATTTTATAAGCGGTGACTATGAGTATTCATTACTTGATGACGGTACAGTTGAAATATCCAAGTATGTGGGTAATGATAGTGATGTAACTATTCCTGATGAAATTGACGGAAAAAAGGTTACGAGTATAGGTGAATGGGCTTTTTCCAGCCTTTTAAATTTAACCAATATAACTATTCCAAATAGTGTTATAAATATTGGAAATGGTGCTTTTTCCGGTTGCACAAACTTAACGAATATAACAATGCCAAATAGTATCAAAAGTATAGGAGAAACTGTTTTCTTAAAATGCCAAAACTTAGTAAATGTAACAATACCTAACAGTATTACAAGTATTGGTACTTGGGCTTTTTCAAGTTGCAAAAGCTTAACAAATATAACGATACCAAATAGTGTTACAAGCGTTGGTAGGTTTGCTTTTTATGGTTGTGAACATTTAGCAAATATAGCAATATCAAATAATATTACTGTTATTGGAATGGATGCTTTTTATGATACAGCCTGGTATAATAACCAACCTGACGGTATGATAGTGGCAGGTAAAGTGTTGTATAAATATAAAGGAAGTATGCCCGAAAACACAAAATTAATTATACCGAATGAGATTGTTTCAATTACAGATGAGGCTTTTTATGATTGTGAAAATCTCTCAAATGTAATAATTCCAAACAGTGTTGCAAGTATTGGAAATCGTGCTTTTTATGGTTGTGAAAATCTATTAAATGTAACAATTCCAAGTAGTGTTGCAAATATTGGTCATAGTGCCTTTGAATATTGCGAAAATTTAGAAAGTATTAATATTCCTTATGGTATTAAAAGTATTGAAGATGGTACTTTTAAGGACTGTTCAAATTTAGTAAATATAACCATTCCTGAGACTGTTACAAGCATTGCCTCCCATGCATTTGAAGGTTGTATGCGATTAGAAAATATATCAATTCCTGATAGTGTTGTTGATATTGGCAGATATGCTTTTAATTGTACAGAATGGTATGATAATCAACCTGATGGAATTGTATTTGCAGGTAAAATATTATATAACTACAAGGGTGATATGCCGAAAAACACAGATATTATTATTTCTAACGGAACAAAAGCTATTTCACAGGGTGCCTTTAGTGATTGTGTGAATTTAAGAAGTATATCTATTTCGAACAGTATTTCAAATATCAGTAGTGATATGTTTAGTGGTTGTACAGGTTTAACAAATGTATTCATTCCAAATACAGTCACTGAAATAGGTTATAATGCTTTTGAACATTGCTCAAGTTTAAAAGATATTAATATTCCGAACAGTGTTACAAGTATAGGAAACAGTGCTTTCTATTACTGTACAAGTTTGGAAAATATAGTCATCCCTGTTGGTACTAAAAGTATTGGAAGTAACGCTTTTTACGGCTGTTTAAATTTAAGTAGTGTAACGATTCCTAACACCGTTACAAGTATTAATGAAGCAGTATTCGGAGATTGTACAAAATTAAAAAGTATAGTAATTCCTGAAAGTATTAATGCTATTAAGTCGTTTGCTTTTTCTGGTTGTACAAGTTTAAAAACTATTATAATTCCTAAAAATGTTAATTTTTTGGGACATAATTGTATTGGTTATTATTATGATGAAGACAGTCACGATTACTTAAAAATTGAAAATTTTAAAATTTACGGTTACAAAAATACTGCGGCAGAAAAGTATGCTCAAGATAATGGTTTTGAATTTATAAGTCTTGCAGATGATATAATATTTTCTGATAAATCTACAGGTATAACCGTCAGTGGTGTTATGCAAAATGATGCTGTTTTAAATGTAACTAAACTTGAAAACACATTTAAAAATTCAGTTGCAACATATGACATAACCTTGCAAAAGGACGGTGCTGTTATTCAGCCCGACGGTACAATTACTGTTAAAATTCCAAGCAGTGCAGAAAATTGTAAAGTAATGTGGCTAAAGGGTGACGGTACAGCCGAAGATATGAATGCAAAATATACAGACGGCTGTTATGTATTTACCACAGACCATTTAAGCGTTTATGCATTGGTACAGGATAAAACAATTCTTACAGGCGACGCAAACCAAGACGGTATTATAGATGTAAATGATGTTACATACTTGCAAATGCACATTGCAGGCAACAAAAACACCGACGGTTCTGCGCTTATTGACGAAACAAACAAGCAGTTGTTTGACTGCGTTGATATGAACAAAGACGGCAAACTTTCTGTTTCTGATGTAACAGCATTGCAGATTCATATTTCAGAAAATAACTGATAGGAGAGATTACAATGAAAAATACAAAAAGATTAACAGCAATAATATTATCAGCATTAATGACCGTAAGTGCATTTTCGACTTTATCTGTAAGTGCGGCTACTGTTGACAGCAATGCACCTGTTGCTTTGGCGGATTTCCAAAGTCAAAACGATATTAAGTGGAATATTGATTTAAACGGAACACTTCACATTAGTGGAAGCGGAATTATCAACGAAGATGAATCAAGTTATGACGAAGAAGGAATACCTTGGTATGAGGACCGCAATCGAATTAAGAAGGTTATAGTTGGTGAGGGTATTACAGGTGTTGGAAATTATGCGTTTTGGGATTGCTGTAATCTTGAAAGTATAGAAATACCGGAAAGCGTAACATATATTGGTGTGTTTTGCTTTTTGCTCGATACTAAGCTTTATAGTATAAATGTTGATAGCAACAATAAATATTACTCAAGCGTAGATGGAATTTTGCTTAATAAAGATAAAACAGAAATTGTAAAATATCCTAATAAAATGCAAAGTACTTATGACATACCAAACACCGTTACTGACATATTGCCATATGCGTTCAGAGATGATACAAATTTACAGTATATATCGTTGCCGCAAAACATAACAACAGTGGGCTACGGTGCGTTTATGGATTGCCCTAATTTGGTAAAGGTGACTTTACCAACAGAATTAACAACTATCGATTCTGACGCATTTGGATACTTGTTTAGAATGGGTGGAAATATACATGTAAATGATTTTAAAATTTACGGCTACAAAAATACAGCCGCAGAAAAATATGCACAAGATAATGAATTTGAATTTATTGCATTGGATGATGAAGTCGTTACAGGAGACTCAAACCAAGACGGTATAGTAAATGTAAAGGATGTTACATATTTGCAAAGACATCTTGCCGGCAGCTTAAATACAGACGGTTCGACTCTTATTGACGAAACAAGCAAAGCATTATTTGACTGCTTGGATTTGAATAAGGACGGCAAGCTCACAGTTGCAGATGTAACCGAACTTCAGGTTTATATTTCAACAAAAGGCTAATTTATTTAATATTATTTTAAGGAGGAATTAACTTTGAAAAAAATATTATCAATATTACTTGCCGGAATAATTACTTTCAGTAGTATGTGGCTTATTCCTACATCAGTAAATGCCGCAGAAACTACAACGAATGTTCAAAGCAGCGGTGTTGAAAAAACCGGTGTACCATTATGTCAGGCAAATATTATAGCAAACGGTTATAACAATGATGGAGATAGTTATTATAACTTATTAAAAAGTATGCAGGATCCGCTTTACTACACTCTAACGGAGCTTATGTTAGATGATGGTGTGCTTTGTTGGACTTCAAACTTTTGGAATGCTGCATTTAATTCTGATTTTCAAAGAAATCCATCATATTTTTATGAAGTTATGCTTATGGGCTTTTTAAAATATGATCAAAAGCAGTTAGATACTTCCGGAGTTTGGAACAGTCAGGAAATGAGTTTAGCTACATCAATATATGATAAGTTAGCTGATAAATATATTGATAAATTTGAAAATCCGTCATATAAGGATTTTTTAAAACAGCTAAAAGAAATACCAAAAGATGAGTATGAAAACATTATTTCAAATATTGATGACATAAAAATAAGTAAAGAGCTATTGGGTACATTGTCATCAGGCTGCTCAAATGCTGTTGAGTTAGTTGAAGCAGTTTCTGAATATCAAGTTTTGCTTAATGCAAAATCTGAGCGCATTGAGATGTTAAAATTGGCGAAATCAAAAGTTACAGACAATGAATACTTTACAAAGGCTGTTGATGATATAATAGCACATATGGAAGAAACATCAATAGATTATGTGAGCGGTCAATTAATGGAAAAAATCTGGAATAATTTTTTGGATACAGCCTGGGACTTAATTGTAAAAGACAGTCCGATTGCTCCGATATTAGCTGCGATAGATATTGAAAAAATGACATTGGATGTATTGTTTAACTCCAGCGAAACTGCCTCAAATAATTTCAAATTACTTGTATTGTATATAGTTGATACATATTTCAGAAGTGCATTAGATAAATCGTATAACGATTATAAAAGCAACGGAACCGTTGAAAATGCAGAAATTCTTATTCAGTGTTACAAAGCATACATAGAGTATCAGGTGTATGGATTGGATTATACAAAAACCTTTATTGACGGTATTGTTGACGGCGGACCGATTCATAGCATAGTTGAGCAGATATTTTTCAAGGAAAACATAGAAAATGCCGCCGAGCTTAATAATTTTTGCGACACTCAGATAAATAACAGAAAAAAACTTCTTGAATTGTTAGAAAAATCAGCCGATAATTATTATAAATCTACCGGACTTGACGAGCTTGTTGATGCTATTCAATCAGGTGACTCGGAAGTAAATATCCCTGTTACGGGTATTTCCTTTAAAAATTCTGAAATTACTTTAAACAGTACAGAGGATATCTGTTTAATTAATGCTGATGTTTATCCTCAAAATGCTACCAATAAAAAAGTAGTGTACACAAGCTCTGACCCGTCTATACTCAGTGTTCCGTCCGACGGAGGCTTTGCCTCACAAAAGGGCAAAGGTACGGTTATTGTAACCGCAACAACAGAAGACGGCGGCTTTACCGCAACGCAGACGGTAAATGTTGGATATAACTTACCGTCTACTGTAATAGATAAAGGAGAATGTGGAGATAAAGTTTATTGGACTCTTTATAGCGACGGAAAATTATATTTCTCTGGTGAGGGCGACATAAAATATTATAGTCCCTGGTCTTCATATACAGAAGATATAAAATGTGTAAAGATTTGCAGTGGAATTACAAGCATAGGCAGCAGAGTATTTGAAAATTGCACAAGTCTTACAAGCATAACCATTCCAAACAGCGTTACAAGAATAGATAGTAGGGCATTTAGTGATTGCACAAGTCTTACAAGCATAACCATTCCTGATAGTGTTACAAGAATAGGAGAATTTACATTTTCAGGTTGTGAAAGTCTGAAAAGTATAACAATCCCTGATGGTATTGAATGGATTTGTCAACATACTTTTGCAAGGTGTACAAGTCTGACAAGCGTAATAATCCCTGATAGCGTTACAAGCATAGATACGTCGGCATTTTCAGATTGCACAAGTTTGAAAAGTATAACAATCCCTGATAGCGTTACAAGCATAGATTCGTCGGCATTTAAAGATTGCAGAAGTCTGACAAGTATAAAAATACCAGACAGTGTTACAAGTATAGAGAGTAGTACATTTGAATTTTGCACAAGTTTGACAAGTATAGCAATTCCGAATAGCGTTACCAGTATAGAAAGTTCGGCTTTTTATTGTTGTACAAGTCTGACAAGTATAACAATCCCTGATAGCGTAGCAAGTATAGGCGACTATACATTTGCAAGTTGCACAAGTCTGACAAGTATAACAATTCCTGATAGTGTTACAAGAATAGGAGAATTTACATTTTCAGGTTGCGAAAGTCTGAAAAGTATAACAATTCCAGACAGTGTTACAAGCATAGGAGAAGGAGCATTTAGAGATTGTACAAATCTGACAAGTATAACAATCCCTGATAGTGTTGCAAGCATAGGAGAAGGAGCATTTAGAGATTGTACAAATCTGACAAGTATATCAATCCCTGATATCGTAGCAAGTATAGGCGAAAGTACATTTGAAAATTGCACAAGTCTGACAAGTATAACAATTCCAAATAGTGTTACAAGCATAGGTGACTATACATTTAACAATTGCAAAAGTCTTACAATCATAACCATTCCTGATAGTGTTACAAGCATAGGCGACTATACATTTAGAAATTGCACAAGTCTTACAAGCATAACAATCCCTGATAGTGTTACAAGCATTGGGGAATGTGCGTTTATGTATTGCGAAAATTTAACAATTTACGGTTACAAAAATACAGCTGCAGAAGAATATGCTCTTAATAATGGATTTGAATTTATAAATCTTGCTGAGGAAAGAACATTAACCGACAAAGCTTCAAGCATATCAGTAAGCGGTGTGGTGAACAGTAATGCCGATTTAAATGTAAGCAAGCTGGAAAATACCTATGAAAAATCAGTTGCTACATATGACATTACTTTGCAAAAGGACGGCATAGCTATACAGCCTGACGGAGCAATAACAATAAAAATTCCAAGTGATGTAAAAGATTGCAAGGTAATGTGGCTAAAGGATGACGGCACAGCCGAAGATATGAACGCAGAATATATAGACGGATGTTATGTATTTACCACAGACCATTTAAGCGTTTATGCATTGGTACAGGATAAAACAATTCTTACAGGCGACGCAAACCAAGACGGTATTATAGATGTAAATGATGTTACATACTTGCAAATGCACATTGCAGGCAACAAAAACACCGACGGTTCTGCGCTTATTGACGAAACAAACAAGCAGTTGTTTGACTGCGTTGATATGAACAAAGACGGCAAACTCTCCGTTGCCGATGTAACAGCATTGCAGATTCAAATATCACAGAATAATTAAATAACAACCAACCCTTTCTTGATAAGGTGGCAGGCACAGACTTGCCGCCTTTTGCTTTGTGTGTGAAAAATTTGAATTTTGCGTAAATAAAAAAATAATTCCTATAAAATCACAAATAGTTTACGGTGAGGTATTGCTACATATGCTTTTTTGTGATAAAATGGTAAATAATACGAATTGCAAATAAATTATTGTGATATTTTTTATAAAAAAAGGAAACATTTTTATGAAGCTATGTACTAAATGCAAGCATTTGCACAATGATGAGGACGCAGTGTGCAGTAACTGTAATTCTCCTCTTGAGAGCATTACCGACGAGAATACTCCCGTATATCTCCTTTCTGCCGAGGGCTTTGAGCTTGAGCGTGTTAAAACAGCACTTGAAGACAATTCTATCCCTTGCGACAGCGTTATTAAGGACAAACAGCTTAAAAAGCAGGAATTTATAAATAAAAATTCTGCCGAAAGCGATATTTTGGTTCCTTATGCCGCATATGAAAAAGCCTACGATATATGTATAGGAATCGGCGCAATTAAAGAAGATGATACTCAGGTTCTTGAAGATGCGGTTGAGCAAAAAGACAGTAACGAGCCTACTCTTGACGAAAAATTCGAGGAGATGAGCGGCGTTAAACGCACCACCGTAAGAGTCCTTTCTGCTATTGCGTTTCTTGCGCTTGTTGCTCTTGCGGTGTACGGTACAGATTTTATAACGGGTTTTATAAAAGGTTTATTTGGTTAAATTAATTATTTTGGAGGAAAAACTATGAATATTGAAACAAAATGCGTGCAGGCAGGCTGGCAGCCGCACAAAGGCGAGCCGAGAGAATTGCCGATTTACCAGAGCACTACTTTTAAGTACGACACAAGCGAAGAAATGGGTAAACTCTTTGACCTTGAGGCAGAGGGATATTTTTACACAAGACTTCAAAACCCTACCAATGACAGCGTAGCCGCTAAAATCTGCGCTATGGAGGGCGGCGTGGCTGCAATGCTTACTTCAAGCGGTCAGGCTGCAAACTTCTTTGCTGTGTTTAATATCTGCGAGGCAGGCGACCATCTTATCGCCTCATCTTCAATTTACGGCGGTACATACAATCTCTTTGGCACTACCCTCAAGAAGATGGGCATTGAATGCACATTTGTAGACCAGGATCTCCCTGAAGAAGAACTTGCCAAGCTCTTTAAGCCAAACACTAAGGTTGTATTCGGCGAAACAATCACTAATCCGACTGTTTCTGTTTTTGATATTGAAAAATTTGCAAGACTTGCACATTCGCACGGTGTTCCGCTTATTGTAGACAACACATTTGCCACTCCCGTAAACTGCCGTCCGTTTGAGTTCGGTGCAGACATTGTTACTCACTCAACAACCAAGTATATGGACGGTCACGCAACAGCGGTTGGCGGCTGTATTGTTGACAGCGGTAATTTTGACTGGCTTGCTCATGCTGACAAATATCCGGGACTTACAACTCCCGACGATTCATACCACGGTATTGTTTATGCCGAGCGTTTCGGTAAGGCGGCTTACATCACAAAGGCTACTTCACAGCTTATGCGTGACCTCGGTGCTATTCAGTCACCGCAGCACGCTTATTACCTCAATATCGGTCTTGAGTCACTTCACCTTAGAATGAAAAAGCATTGCGAGAACGCACTTGCCGTTGCAAAATATCTTAAAAACAACGAAAATGTAGCGTGGGTTTCCTATCCTGACCTTGAAGATGACAAGTACCACGAGCTTGCTAAAAAATATCTTCCGAATGGTTCTTGCGGTGTACTTGCTTTCGGTATCAAGGGCGGCAGAGAAGAATCAATAAAGTTTATGGATTCGCTTAAGTTTATCACAATCGTTACTCATGTTGCCGACGCAAGGTCATGTATTCTTCACCCCGCAAGCCACACACACCGTCAGATGACAGACGAACAGCTTATTGAGGCAGGAGTAGCTCCTGACCTTATCCGCCTTTCTGTAGGTATTGAAAATGCGGATGATATTATCGCAGACCTTGCACAGGCGTTTGAAAAAATTTAAAAATTATACTCGGGAGTTGATTTTATGTCAGCTTATGTTTCTGCTGTAATAGTTGCGGCGGGCGGCTCTGTAAGAATGGGAATTGCAGACAGCAAACAGTTTATTCCGCTTCTTGACAAGCCGGCTATTGAATATACTTTAAAAGCATTTCAGAAATGCTACCTTATAAAAGAAATTGTTATAGTTTGCCGTGAGCAGGATGTTGACCGCATTAACGAACTTGTAAATCAAAACGGATTTACAAAGGTCAGCAAAGTTGTGCTCGGCGGTTCTTCACGCTCCGCAAGCGTGCGCAACGGCATTAAGGCGGCGAATGAAAAGGCAAAATATTTTGCTATTCACGACGGCGCCCGTCCGCTTATTACTGTTGACGAAATCGAAAGAGTTGTTGAGGCGGCTTTTGAAACCGGTGCGGCAACCCTCGGAACATCCGTTACGGATACAATCAAAATCGTTGACGGATTTAATAAGATTGAGAGCACACCGCTCCGCTCACAGCTTAGAGCAGTGCAGACTCCGCAGGTTTTTGAAAGAGATTTGTATATGTTTGCTCTTGAAAATGCAGGAGAAAACAGCCTTGAATTTACCGACGACTGCGCTCTTATCGAAAATATGGGCGGCGAAGTTCTCGTTGTAAAGGGCAGTGAAGAAAATATTAAACTCACCACTCCCGTAGATGTAATTCTTGCGGAAAGCATACTTAAAAACCGCATTAAGAACGGTAATTTCTGAACGAAAGGATAACATATGAGGATTGGTCACGGTTACGATGTTCATAAATTTGCAGAAAACAGAAAACTCATTTTAGGCGGAACAGAAATTCCGTATGAGTTTGGCCTGCTCGGTCATTCCGATGCCGATGTGCTTGTTCACGCAGTAATGGACAGCTTGCTCGGCGCTGCGGCTCTCGGTGATATAGGCAAACATTTTCCCGATACCGACGAAAGGTACAAAGGCGCAGACAGCATTGCTTTGCTCAAAGAGGTTTGCAGAATCCTTGACGAAAACGGCTACAAAATCGGCAATATTGATTCTACGGTAATTGCCCAAAAGCCGAAGCTTAAGGATTATATCTATGCCATGAGAGAAAATATTGCGAATGCTTGCGGCATTGATATTTCGCAGGTAAGCGTAAAGGCAACCACAGAAGAAAAGCTCGGTTTTACAGGCAGGCTTGAGGGCATTTCCGCTCACGCTGTTTGTATTATCGAATAATGAATTAATTAAGGATATTGAGCATACATATTAAACTATGAATGTTTGTATCATACACAAAAATAATGGAGGCACACAAAAATGAAAAATTGTCCAAGATGTAACGCACAGATGGAAGATAACGCTGTTTTTTGCCAGAATTGCGGTTTTTCTGTTGCACAGCAGGCAGAACCACAGGCACAGCAGCCACAGTACAATCAGTATGCGGCAGCTCCCGCTCCTGTTGTAGATCAATATGACCATACAGCTGAATTTTCTGCCGAAGATGTTTCTGAAAACAAGCTTTTGGCAGCAGTGATTTATGTATCAAGCATACTCGGTATTATTGTTGCACTTATTGCACAGAGCTCAAGAAAGTCTAAGTATCTTGATTTCCATATCAAGCAGGGACTTAAATCATTTGTTGTAATGTTTTTCCTCGGCGTAATCGGAGCTGTTTTATCATGGACTTGTATTTTTGCGATTGCGGCAGTTGTTTGTGAGGTTATCGTTCTTGTTTGCAATTATATCTGTCTTTTCAAGTCACTTGCCAACAAGTCAATCGAAATTCCGATTATTCGCAGCCTCGGTTTCCTTAAATGATTTAACTTAAATCATACAAGCCACACCTCGTTCATATTATTGAACGAGGTGTTTTTATGATAAAAAAATTATCGTTGGCTTTGATTATTGCAATAATTTTTACGGCGATACCTGTATTTTCGGTTGATGTCAATGCTGTGACGGAAGAAACGATTACAGCGCCGTCTGCCGTGCTTATGGAAACTTCATCGGGCAAAATATTGTTTGAAAAAAATCCGCACGAACAGCGTCCCTGCGCATCCATTACAAAGGTTATGACAATGCTGCTTGTTTGCGAGGCAATCGACAACGGAAAATTGAGCCTTGACGATACAATCACCGCCTCGGCGCACGCAGCGTCAATGGGCGGCAGCGACATATGGCTCGAAGAGGGCGAAACTATGAGCGCAGACGATATGATAAAAGCGACGGTTGTTGCATCGGCAAACGATGCGGCGGTTGCGCTTGCAGAGCATCTGTGCGGTAGTGAAGAAGTGTTTGTAGAGAAAATGAATGAAAAGGCAAGTCAGCTCGGAATGAAAGACACGGTATTTAAAAACTGCAACGGACTTGACGAGGACGGACACATTACCTCAGCTTATGATGTTGCGGTAATGTCGAGAGAACTTATGAAGCACGAAATGATTTTTGATTACACTTCAATATGGCTTGATAATCTTCGTGACGGAAAAACACAGATTGTAAATACAAATAAACTTCTGAAAACTTATAACGGCATAACGGGACTGAAAACAGGTACTACAAATGATGCCGGCTGTTGTATGTCGGCGTCGGCAAAAAGGGGAGATATGAGCCTTGTTGCGGTAGTTCTCGGCTGTAACTCGGGTAAAGAGCGTTTTTCGGACGCAGCGGCTTTGCTTGATTACGGTTTTGCAAACTTTTCGGTAACACAGTTGAAAGCACCCGAAGATTTACCGAAAACAATTAAGGTTAAAAACGGTATGCAGGGAAATATCGGTATCGGCTGTGATGTAAACGCAAGCATTGTGCTTGATAAAAACAGCAGTTCAAAGATAGTTTCAAAAATTGATTTGCCCGAAAGCATAGAAGCCCCCGTTGTGAGCGGACAAAAGCTTGGCACGGTTACATACAGCCTTGACGGCAATGCCGTAAAAAGCTTTGAAATTACCGCTTTGCAGGACGCAGAAAAGATTTCTTTTGCCTCAGTTTTCTCGGTTTTATTAAATTCTATAATTTCTTTATAAAATATACAAAATGACCTTGCAAAAAGTCGGGAATTATAGTATAATAAGACAGCAAAGATACTTGTTTCGGATTTTATGTTGCTTTTATCACCGTTTTTACGGTATATTACGCAGTATTATTCCGAAAGGGAATTTTGGGGGAATTAATAATGGCTACAAAACTTACAGACAAATATTTAAAAGGTTTCGTTAATGAACACGAGTATGAGGGTGTGGCTGCTGAAGTAAAGGCTGCTCACAAGGTGCTTCACGACGGTACAGGTCTTGGAAACGATTTCCTCGGCTGGCTTAATCTTCCTACAGATTATGACAAAGAGGAGTTTGCAAGAATTAAGGCTGCTGCCGAGAAGATTAAAAAAGATTCCGATGTATTTATCGTAATCGGTATCGGCGGTTCATACCTCGGTGCAAGAGCCGCAATTGAATTTCTTACTTCACAGAACTACAACCTTACTTGTAAGGATACACCGCAGATTTACTTTACAGGTAACTCAATCAGCTCATCTGCACTTGCAGAGATTATGGAGCTTTGCGAGGGTAAAGATGTATCTGTAAATATGATTTCAAAATCAGGTACTACAACCGAGCCTGCTATCGCTTTCAGAGTATTTAGAGAAATGCTTGAGAAAAAGTATGGCAAAGAGGGTGCAAGAGAGCGTATTTACTGCACAACAGATAAGGCTAAGGGCACACTTAAGGCTCTTGCAGACGAAGAGGGTTACGAAACATTCGTAGTTCCTGATGATGTAGGCGGTCGTTTCTCTGTACTTACAGCAGTAGGTCTTCTTCCAATTGCTGTTTCAGGCGCTGACATTGATGCTCTTATGCAGGGTGCGGCAACTGCTCAGAAAGAATTTGACAATGACGACCTCGCTACAAACGATTGCTACAAATATGCGGCACTCCGTAACATTCTTTACCGTAAGGGTAAAACAATGGAGGTTATGGTATCTTACGAGCCTGCTTACACAATGATGTCTGAATGGTTTAAGCAGCTTTTTGCAGAGAGTGAGGGCAAGGATAACAAGGGCATTTTCCCTGCAAGCGTTATCTTCTCAACAGATCTTCACTCACTTGGTCAGTACATTCAGGACGGCAGAAGAACTATGTTTGAAACTGTTGTTCTCTTTGATAAATGTAAAAAAGAAGTTACACTCGGCACAGATCCTACTAATGTTGATGGTCTTAACTTCCTTTCGGGAAAGACAATGGGATATGTAAATCAGAAAGCTTTTGAGGGTACGGTTCTTGCTCATAACGACGGCGGTGTACCTAACATCGTTCTCAATGTTCCGGAAATGAACGAATCAGAGCTTGGCTATCTCATCTATTTCTTTGAAAAGGCTTGTGCTATTTCCGGCTATATGCTTGGCGTAAATCCATTTAACCAACCCGGCGTAGAAAGCTACAAGAAGAATATGTTTGCTCTCCTTGGCAAACCGGGTTATGAGGATCAGAAGGCTGCTCTTGAGGCAAGACTCAAGTAATTTCTTTTGTAAATAAGTTTAATATTCTGGAGGAACTAATATGGTTACTTTACTTATCGGTAAAAAAGGAACAGGAAAAACAAAAAAACTTATCGCTCTTGCTAATGAGGCAGTTGCTGCTTCTGCAGGTAATGTTGTTGTAATCGAAAAGGGTGCAAAGCTTACTTACGATGTAACACACAAGGCAAGACTTATTGATACCGAGCAGTACCTCATTGAGGGTTACGATATGCTCTTTGGTTTTATCAGCGGTATCTGCGCAGGCAACTATGATGTTACAGACATTCTTGTTGACTCAACATTCAAGATTTGCCCTACAGGTGTTGACGGTGTAGAAACTTTCACAAAGAAGTTGCAGGAGCTTTCAGAGGCTTCATCGACAAACATCGTTCTTCTTATTTCAGCAGAGGAGTCAGAACTTCCTGAATCTATCAACGCTGTTTGCCAGAAGGTATAATTAATTTCAAGTTTTAACGGACTGCTCTCTTTTGCAGGGCAGCCCGTTTTTTCTGCAATTTTGCGTTGCGGTAAGATTGATAAATTATGGTTTAGCTGAATACTTCATTAGATATTATAAAAGGTTGACCAAACTATTATAATTATGCAGTAAAATATTCTGCTAAAATCTTACTTTTTTCAATTTTCAAAATTTTCACTTGAAATTCACAAAAATTATATCTTGCTGTCAGTTTTAGTTTATATAATTTTACAGAAAAACTAAATGGGAAGGGAATAACGATGAATTTAAAAAAATTAATTTTAAAAGCGTCACTCGGCGATAAAAAATCACTTGATTTTATTGCCGAAAAATATCAGAATTATGTCTGCTTTTTCTGTTCAACTGTAATTTCAGACAGTCAAAAAGCTGAAAATGCATTTAAAAAATCTTTTAAGGCTGTTTTTTCTGCCATAGAAAAAAATCCTAAAGTCGATAACCTTGACGAAATTGTAACATACGAAACCGCAAGAGTTTGCAAGGGCTTTATTTCCGATGAAAAAAACTCTGACAATATTCCTGCAAAGTTACAGCCTTTTGCGGATAAAGACAAAATATCATCTGTATCTGCAATTACAGCCGAACAGAAAAAACTTTTTGTGAATGCTCTTAAAGCCGTAGGAGCAAATCAAAGAATCGCACTTGCTCTTAATTTATTATGCGATTATGACGCAAAGAAAATTGCCGATGTTTTAAAAATTTCTGAAGATAAAGTGCAAAATTCTCTTGATTACGGCAGAGAAAATGTAAAAAAACAGTTAAGACTGTCAAACGGAAATTTCAGTAAAAGAGATATTGTTTTCTTAATGACGGCATCATCGGATATAGTTAAAAGCGCTGCGTCACAGAAAAAACTTTCCGATACTGCCGAAAAAGCAGTTGATGATATAGTGCTGTCTTTGGCTAAACCGCAAAAATCGGATAAAAAGAAAGCGTGGATTGCAATTTCAGCCGTTGCTGTTTTTCTTATTGCTGTTATAGTTGTTTTTGCCGTAACTTCAAATAAAAATAACAGTACCCCATCAGCTACGGATGCTTCTGTAACTGCCGGAACAAATACATCTGCCACCATAGGCACCGATGAGGCAAAGGGTACTCATCACGCAGAGATTAATATTCGTGATTACGGTGTAATTAAGGTTGAGCTTGACGGTGATGTTGCTCCGATTACGGTTGCAAACTTTATAAATCTTGCAAACAGCGGTTTTTATAACGGACTTACATTCCACCGTATTATTGACGGATTTATGATGCAGGGCGGCGACCCGTTAGGAAACGGTACAGGCGGTTCGGATAACACAATCAAGGGTGAATTTTCGCAGAACGGCGTAGAAAATAACCTTTCACATACAAGAGGTGCGATTTCTATGGCTCGTTCAACAGATATGGACAGCGCAAGTTCACAGTTCTTTATTGTTCAGTCAGACAGCACATATCTTGACGGTCAGTACGCTTGCTTCGGATATGTAACCGACGGTATGGATATTGTCGATAAAATCTGTAAAAATGCGGTAACAACCGACAGCAACGGTTCTGTAGACGCAGAAAATCAGCCTGTTATAAATTCAATTAAAATTACAGATTAAAACTAAACGGACTTGATTTTTTTCAAGTCCGTTTTTAGGTTATTGCCTTAGAGTTTATTTCAATGTTTGTGTAACTTTAATAAAAACATTACGATATAAAAAGGAGGTAAACGCTTGAAAATATTGGTAGATGCAGACGCTTGTCCCGTTGTAAAACAAGTTGAAAAGATTGCGAAAAAGCTCAGAGTGCCTGTCATTTTGCTTTGCGATACAAACCACATTCTTTCATCAAATTACAGTGAAATTAAAGTAATCGGTGCAGGCGCCGACGCTGTTGACATTGCACTTGCAAATCTTTGTCAAAGCGGAGATATTGCTGTTACGCAGGATTACGGAGTTGCGGCTCTTGTACTCGGCAAAGGCGGCTATGCAATTCATCAGTCGGGAAAAATATTTACAAACGAGAATATCGACGGACTTTTAATGGAGCGGCATATCAACAAAAAGGCAAGAATGTCATCTTCAAAAAATCATCTCAAAGGGCCTAAAAAGCGTACTAAAGAGGACGATTTAAGGTTTGAATCGGCATTTGAAAGTCTTTTATGCGGAATATTGTCACACGATTTAAAATAAAGAACGCAAAATAGAAAATATTGTCTTAATTTTCTTTACAAAACAGGCATTTTATAGTATTATTATAGTAATTATATTACACAGTGGGGTGTTAAGTTATGAAACCAAAATACAATAGAATTTTATTAAAACTTTCAGGCGAATCACTTGCAGGTGATCAGAAAACAGGTATCGACTTCGACAAAGTTGTTGAAATATGTAAACCAATCAAAAAGTGCGTAGACGCAGGCGTTCAGGTAGGTATCGTTGTTGGCGGCGGTAACTTCTGGAGAGGCAGAAGTTCAGGTGATATGGACAGAACAAGAGCAGACCATATGGGTATGCTTGCAACTGCAATCAACGCTCTCGGCGTAGCAGACGCACTTGAGCAGCTCGGCTGCGTAGTAAGAGTTCAGACCGCTATTTCAATGCGCCAGGTTGCAGAGCCTTACATTCGCAACAAGGCTATGTGCCATCTCCAATCAGGCAAGGTTGTAATCTTCGGCTGCGGTACAGGTAACCCGTTCTTCAGCACAGACACAGCTGCCGCTCTTCGTGCAAACGAGATTGAGGCTGACATTATGATGAAAGCTACAATGGTTGACGGCGTATATGACAGCGACCCTAAAACAAATCCAAACGCTAAGAAGTACGATGTTGTTTCTTTCCACGAGGTTCTCAACAAGGACCTTGCGGTAATGGACAGCACAGCAGCTTCACTTTGTAAGGACAACAAGCTCCCTGTTCTTGTTTTCAGCCTTGAAGACCCTGAGAATATTTATCGTGCGGTATGCGGTGAAAACATCGGTACTGTAGTTGATGCTATAGACTAATATTTTATGATGAATTAACGGAGGAAACATTATGCAAACACAGATTAAAAAGGCTTCTGAATCAATGGAGAGAAGAGTATCTCATATGCAGCAGGAGTTTTCTGAAATCAGAGCCGGCAGAGCAAACCCCGGTGTACTCGATAAGGTAAAGGTTGATTATTACGGTGCACCTACTCCTGTAAATCAGCTTGCGGCAGTTTCTGTAACAGAGGCAAGAACTCTCACCGTTCAGCCTTGGGATATGTCTGTTTTAAGACAGATTGAAAAGGCTATTCTTACATCTGACATCGGTATTAACCCACAGAACGACGGTAAGGTTATCCGCCTTGTATTCCCGCCTCTTACAGAGGACAGAAGAAAGGAAATCGTAAAGGACATTATGAAGATTTCCGAAGATACAAAGGTACAGGTAAGAAATGTTCGCCGTGACTTAATCGACAAACTTAAGGCTATGAAGAAGAGCGGCGAGCTTACAGAGGACGATTTAAAGCAGGGGGAAAAGAAAGCGCAGGAGCTTACAGACAAGTATATCAAGAATATAGACACAATTTCAGCCGCAAAGCAGAAAGAAATTTTGGAGATGTAATATGGCTTTTTGGAATTCAAAGTCTGAAGAAGCTAAAAAAACGGATATAATTTTACCCGAACACATAGGTATTATAATGGACGGTAACGGCAGATGGGCAAAAAAGCGCAGTCTGCCTCGTTCTGTCGGACATCGTGAGGGCGCAAAAACTTTCAGAAAAATCACAAGATATTGCTCGGACATCGGTATAAAATATCTTACCGTTTATGCTTTTTCAACTGAAAACTGGAAACGCCCGGAGGATGAAGTCAGCGCTCTTATGAAACTTTTTAAGTCTTACCTTAACGAGGCACTTGAGGACTTCAAAGATGACAGCATTGTTGTAAAATTTATCGGAGATAAATCTCATTTCAGTTTAGATTTGCAAAATCTTATGATTGAAAACGAGGAAAGTTCAAAAGACCGTGACGGTATGGTGCTTAATATTGCTATGAATTACGGCAGCCGTGACGAAATTGTGCGTGCCGTTAAAAATATAAGCACAGATGTAAAAAGCGGTAAGATTGATGTTGAAAATATTGACGAAACGCTTTTTTCAAATTATCTTTATACCGCCGGTCAGCCCGATCCCGATTTGATTATCAGACCGAGCGGTGAATACCGAATTTCAAACTTTATGCTATGGCAGGCTGCTTATACCGAGTTTGTCATAATGAATAAGCTCTGGCCTGATTTTGAAAAATCGGACCTTGACGAGGCTATTAATATATACTCTCAACGCAACAGGCGCTTTGGAGGAGTATAAAGAAGCAGGTAGATCAGTTATGAAATCATTAAAAGCAAGACTTCTTACAGCGGTTGTCGGCATTTCCATAATTTTAGTTTTGCTGTTTTTGGGAGAAATACAGCCGCTCGTAATCGCCTTTGCGGTAGCTGCGGTTACGGCGTTTATGACAGGCGAATACTTACACGCTAACAAGCTGTTGAAAAAATATTTTATTTCGGTTCCGTGCATACTATTTGCAGCAGTAATTCCCATAGTATTAAATACGGGCTTGGTATATCCGATTATTGCCGTTTTTATGATAGTGGGGTTTGCTATGCTGATATACAATCACAAGCAAATCAATTATCTTGACTTTGCGTATGCGATGTTCGGCACACTTCTTATCACATTCGGAATGAGTGCGTTTTCGGCTCTTTGCCTTAATTGCAAGCCGTTGAGTTTTTACTTTGCCACTATTTTTTCACTTCCTTGGATGGCGGACGCAGGCGGATTTTTTATCGGCGCAAGCTTTGGCAAACATAAACTTTGTCCGAATGTCAGCCCTAAAAAAACAGTTGAGGGCGCAGTCGGCGGAGTAATTTTCTGCGTATTGACTGCCGTTGTACTCGGTTTGCTCTTTGCGTTTGTAATTGCTCCCGAATATAAGTTTAACTTTGTTGCTCTTATCATTCTCGGTGTTGTTGACGCCGTGGTTTCTATTTTCGGCGACTTGAGTTTTTCTCTTATCAAGAGAAGTGTAGGCATTAAGGACTACAGTTCTGTATTTCCCGGTCACGGCGGTATGCTCGACAGATTTGACAGCATTATTTTTACCGCTCCTGTTATGCTTGCAATCAATCAGTTTTTGCCTTTTGCTACGGTGGTGTAAATTATGATTAAAAATATTTCCGTTTTAGGTTCAACAGGTTCAATCGGTACTCAAACGCTTGATGTTGTCGATAAACTTAATTTGAATGTTACAGCGCTTACCGCAAATTCAAATGTAAAGCTAACGGAACAGCAGATAAGAAAGTATAAGCCGCAGATTGCAGTGCTTTTTGACGAAGAAAAAGCAAAAGAATTACAGCTTGCGGTCAAAGATACCAATACAAAAGTTCTCGGCGGAATGGACGGACTTATTGCGGCGGCAACCGAAAAAAGCTGCGAGCTTGTACTTAATTCCGTTGTGGGAATGGTAGGCTTGCTGCCCACAATTGCGGCGGCAAATGCCAAAAAAGATATTGCGCTTGCAAATAAGGAAACTCTTGTTGCGGGCGGACATCTTGTTACGGATGCTGTCAGGGATAATAATGTAAGGCTTTTGCCTGTTGACAGCGAGCACTCGGCAATTTTTCAGTGCTTGCAGGGTATGCCGCAGAATAAGGCGCTTAAAAAGCTGATACTTACGGCATCGGGCGGTCCTTTCTTTGGCAGAACCCGTGACGAACTTAAAGATGTTACGGTAGAGCAGGCTCTTAATCATCCGAATTGGAGTATGGGTGCTAAAATCACCATAGACTCTGCTTCAATGATGAATAAGGGACTTGAAATTATAGAGGCAAGCAGACTTTTTGATGTTGAGGGCGACAGAATTGATGTTGTGGTTCACAGAGAAAGTATAATCCATTCGCTTGTTGAGTATGACGATAATTCGGTTATTGCTCAACTCGGCTTGCCCGATATGCGTATTCCTATTCAGTATGCGGTTACATATCCCGACCGTTATGAGTCGCCTGTTGGCGAGCTTAAACTTGCGGATATTGCCAAAATGACATTTTTTGAGCCTGATTACAAGACCTTTGAATGTCTTACAGCGTGCAAGAAAGCCCTTGATACAGGCGGTACGGCTACGGCTGTGGTAAACGGCGCAAATGAACAGGCAAACGCTTTATTCCGTCAGGGAAAAATATCTTTCCTTGAAATCGGCAGTCTTGTTACGGAATCATTAAATGCCGTAAAGACAATTAATCAAAAAAATGTTGAGGATGTTCTGAACGCAGACGCACTTGCAAGAGAGTTTGTACGCAGAACGGTAAACAAATAATTAGATTTTGCGGAATTTTTATCTGGAGTTGATTGACCAAATATGCAAATATTAGTAACTATAGCCTTGGTAGTAATTGCGGTGCTGCTTTTTGAGCTGATTATAGGATTACATGAGTTCGGACATTTCATTACAGCAAAGCTTTCGGGCATTAAGGTAAATGAATTTGCACTTGGAATGGGGCCAAAGCTGTTTAGTTTTAAAAAGGGCGAAACTCAGTATTCCCTCAGACTTTTCCCGATTGGCGGATATTGTGCAATGGAGGGCGAGGACGAAGACAGTCCCGAGCCGCGCTCGTTTAATAATGCAAAGGTCTGGAAACGAATGATAGTCATTATTGCGGGTGCGGTAATGAATATAATTCTTGGCATAATTTTTTCTTTTATAATGGTCATTCCGCAGGAGGCATACTCTTCTACGACTGTTGAACAGTTTGACCCACGCTCTTATTCCGCAAACTGCGGTTTACAGATCGGCGATAAAATCGTTAAGGTCAACGGATATGATATTTACAATTCAAAGGATTTATCTTTTTCGTTTGCAGGTGTAAACTGTGAAAATGTTGACGGTAAGTCTGTATCCGTATATAAGCAGGACTGCGCAAATGCAATCTGTACGGAGTACAGTAAAATTGCAACCGATAAAAAGCCCGATGACGATACGCTCCTGAAACTTTACAATATCACAACCGACGGTTGTACGGCGGTGAATAATTCCGCCGACAAAACCGAGGCTAAAAAGGTGATGGACGATACCGTCAAAAAACTTTATGATACAATCGGTGTAACAGACTATACTCTCCCGACAATTACCGAAAAAGATGCCCGTCAGCGTTATACTGCAACTGTTACGGTAATAAGGGACGGCAAAGAAGTTGAGCTAAACGATGTTCAGTTCTTTACTTACTATAAAAACGAAGAGGATAAAGAGGCAGATAAGCCGTCGGTTTCTCTTGATTTTTATGTTGAGCCAATTGACAAGACATTCACTTCTGTAATTAAACAGGGATTTTCCGAAGCTTTGTCAGTCGGCAGAATGGTATGGCAGTCGGTTGTATGGATTGTGCAGGGCAGATTTGGATTTAAAGATATGTCAGGTCCTGTCGGCATTGCATCTGCGGTAACACAGGTTGCCTCACAGGGACTAGAAACAAACTTCGGTTCTGCGGTATTTAATATTTTAAATGTAATGACCTTGATTACAATAAATCTCGGTATATTCAATATGCTCCCGTTCCCGGCACTTGACGGCGGAAGATTTTTGCTTTTGCTTATTGAGTGGATATTCAGAAAGCCGATACCGAGAAAGGTTGAGCAATATATCAATGCAGCAGGCTTTATTATTCTTATGGGATTTATGGTTGTTGTAACCTGTAAGGATATATGGCAGTTGTTTACCGGACAGCTAAGCCTGTAGCACAGGAGGAATTACAGTGGGAAGTAAAAAACAAGTTAAGGTCGGCAATGTGCTTGTCGGCGGAGGTGCACAAGTAAGCGTTCAGTCAATGCTGAATGTACCGTCAACTGATATTGAGGGTTCGGTTAAACAGGCGATTGAACTTGAAAAAGCAGGTTGTCAGATTATAAGAGCCGCTATTCCTAACAAGGATGCGGTTAAACTTATTCCGGCATTAAAGCAGGCTCTTACAATTCCCGTTGTTGCCGACATACATTTCGATTATAAATTGGCGCTTGAGGCTTGTGCCGCAGGTGTTGATAAAATTCGTATAAATCCGGGCAATATCGGTTCTGATGACAGGGTAAAGGCGGTTGCTGACGCTTGCCGTCAGAGAAATATTCCTATCAGAATCGGCGTAAATTCCGGCTCGCTTGAAAAGGAAATTCTCGCAAAGTACGGTCACCCCACACCGCAGGCGCTTTGCGACAGTGCGCTTTATCATGCGTCTTTGCTTGAAAAGTTCGATTTTAACGATATTGTTCTTTCAATGAAAAGCTCAACCGTTCCGTTTATGGTTAAGGCTTATGAGCTTGCAAACGAGCAGTGCGATTATCCGCTCCACCTTGGCGTTACCGAGGCAGGTACCGAACGAATGGGCATTATCAAGTCGGCTGCAGGTATCGGTTCGCTGTTACTTCACGGAATCGGCGACACAATCAGAGTTTCTCTTACGGCTGACCCTGTAAAGGAAATCTATGCCGCTAACGATATTTTAAAAGCGCTCGGACTTAAAAAGAGCGGTGTGCAGTTTGTATCCTGCCCGACCTGCGGCAGAACAAGAATTGACCTTGTAAAAATTGCGGGAGAGGTTGAAAACAGACTTAAAGACTGTAAAAAGAATATCAAAGTAGCCGTAATGGGCTGTGTTGTAAACGGCCCGGGTGAGGCAAGAGAGGCTGACATCGGAATTGCAGGCGGTGACGGCTGCGGTCTTGTATTCAAAAAAGGTGAAGTAATCAGAAAAGTTCCCGAGGAGCAGCTTGTTGACGCTCTTATGGATGAAATCGATAAATTATAATTCTTATAAGGAAGAATATGAAAACACTCGGAGAAGTCTTTAATCCGTATCTTGCGGATAAACCGCTCGCTGATGATATATCATCAGCCGAGCTTTTAAAACTTAATATTAACAGTAATAATCGCTCAATCACAATGACTGCCAAATTTGGCGGTCTTGTGTTGAGGGATAACCTTTTTGCTGCCGAAAAACAAATTTCCAAATCCGAATTAAATCTCGGCTCTGTCAGAATTAATCCGATTTATGATTCTAAACTTTTTTCAGCAGATTATTTTCCTGAGCTGTATAAGGCGGTTAAGCGTGATATTCCGAGTATTAACGGCACACTTAACAACGCATTTGTTACCTATGAGGAAGGTAATTTGCAAATCACACTTAATAACGGCGGCAAAAGCCTTTTAGATGCCAAGGGTTTTGACAAGGCTCTTAAAAGGCTTGTTGCAGAGGAATTTTCGCTTGAAATCAACATTATATATACAGGTACGCTTGAAGTTGACGGACAGAGCGAAGAATATATGCAGACAATGAAAAATGCCGCAGAAAAAATCGAAAGACAAAAGATTGAAGAAAGCGTGCACGATACTGCGAGCAATGAGGCTGTTACAAAGGCTGTAAAGGAAAAGAGAAATTCCGATGCAGTGCAGGAAATTGAAGTGCGGGAGGGCAAGTTTTTGCTGCCGCAGATTGTTGAAGCCTCAATAAAACCTTTTTACGGCAGGTCTATACGAGGTAAAATCGAGCCAATCAGCACAATTGTTGCCGACACAGGCAGAATAGTCGTATGGGGCGATATTTTTGATATTGAAAAAAAGGTAACAAAGTCGGGAGATAAAAATATTTTTGTAATCGACATTACCGACTATTCGGGTTCTACATCCGTAAAAGTTTTCGGAACAATCAAAGACACCGCAATTCTTGATAACCTGAAAAAAGGTGACACAGTAGTTGTTCAGGGCGATGTCGAATATGACCGCTACGCAGGCGAACTTATGCTTATTGCAAGGTCAATCGGCACTGCAAATAAGGTTAAGGTTGTGGATAAAGCGGAGGAAAAGCGTGTCGAACTGCATTTGCATACGAATATGTCGCAGATGGACGCAGTAACCTCGGCAGGCGACCTTGTAAAAAGAGCCGCCGATTGGGGACACCCGGCAGTTGCAATCACAGACCACGGTGTTGCACAGGCTTTCCCTGATGCTATGAAAGCCGCCGATAAAATTAATAAAGACGGCGAAAAAATCAAGGTTATTTACGGCACAGAGGCTTACTTTATGGATGACCTTGTAGAATCTGTTTCGGGCAAAAGCGAAGAACCGCTTGACGGCACATTTATCTGCTTTGATATTGAAACTACCGGTCTTTCCGCAAATCATGACAAAATCACAGAAATCGGTGCCGTAAAGGTTGAAAACGGACAGATAACCGATACTTTTTCAACTTTTGCAAATCCGGGTATGCCGATTCCCGCAAAGATAACCGAGCTTACGGGCATTACCGACGCTATGGTAAAAGACGCACCGTCACAGAGCGAGGCGGTTAGCGCATTTCTTGAATTTGCAGGCGACAATGTGCTTGTTGCGCATAATGCACCGTTTGATACCTCGTTTATCCGTAAGGCTTGCGAAAATATGAACAGGGAGTACAACTACACTTCCATTGACACCGTTGCAATTTCAAGAGCCATTTTGACCGATATTAAAAACTGCAAGCTGGATACCGTTGCAAAGTATTTGCGACTTGGCGACTTTAATCATCACCGTGCAACCGACGATGCGGAAATGCTTGCAAGAATTTTTATAAATCTTTGTACCCGTCTTAAAGATGACTACAATATTACAAAAACCAACGAAATCAATACACAGATTGCAGGCGGCGGTGACTTCAAAAAACTGCCGACTTATCACCAAATAATTCTTGTAAAGAATTTAACAGGTCTTAAGAATTTGTATAAATTGATTTCTTACGCTCATCTCACATATTTTTATAAAAAGCCGAGAATACCTAAGAGTGAGCTTGTTAAGCACCGTGAGGGACTTATAATCGGCTCGGCTTGTTGTGCAGGTCAGCTGTATCAGGCTATACTTCTCGGAAAGCCGTGGCCTGAAATCAAAGCAATTGCATCATTTTATGACTACCTTGAAATTCAGCCTGCGGGAAACAATAATTTTATGATTCGTGAGGGCAGATTTGCCAATGAGGCAGAACTCCACGAAATTGATAAGACTATAGTAAAACTCGGCAAAGAACTCGGCAAGCCTGTTTGTGCTACTTGCGATGTTCATTTTATGGACCCGAAGGACGCCGATTACAGAAAAATTCTTATGGCGGGTCAGGGCTTTAAAGATGCCGAAGACCAAGCTCCGCTTTACCTTAGAACCACAGCGGAAATGCTCAAAGAATTTGAGTACCTCGGCAAAGAAAAGGCATACGAAGTTGTTGTCACAAATCCACGCAAAATTGCCGATATGTGCGAGTCGATAAGACCTATTCCGAAGGGAACTTTCCCTCCTAACATTGAGGGTGCGGAGGAAGAACTCGTTTCTATCACATGGGAAAGGGCAAAGGAAAAATACGGTGACCCTCTTCCTGAAATTGTTAAGGCTCGTCTTGACAAAGAACTTAATTCAATTACAACCTACGGCTTCTCCGTACTTTATATGACCGCTCAAAAACTCGTTGCCGACAGCGAGGCACACGGTTATCTTGTAGGTTCCAGAGGTTCTGTAGGTTCGTCATTCGTTGCGACAATGTCGGGTATTTCCGAAGTAAATCCGCTTTGTCCGCACTATATATGCCCAAAATGTAAGCACAGCGAATTTATTACAGACGGCAGTTACGGTTCGGGTTTTGATATGCCTCCTAAGAATTGCCCCGAGTGCGGCACTCTTATGGACCAGGACGGTCACGAAATTCCGTTTGAAACATTCCTTGGATTTAAAGGCGACAAAGTGCCTGATATTGACCTTAATTTCAGCGGTGAGTATCAGTCAAAATCGCACAGATATACCGAGGAACTGTTCGGTAAAAACAATGTGTTTAAGGCGGGTACTATTTCTACCGTTGCGGAAAAAACCGCTATCGGCTATGTAAAGGGTTATGCCAACGATAAGGGTATGATTCTTCATAAGGCTGAAATCAAGCGACTTGCTCTCGGCTGTACGGGCGTTAAGCGTACAACGGGTCAGCACCCAGGCGGTATGGTTGTTGTACCGAGAACAAGCGAAGTTTACGACTTCTGTCCTGTTCAGCACCCTGCAAACGATATGAAGTCCGACAATATTACCACTCACTTCGACTTCCATTCTATTCACGATACAATTACAAAACTTGATGAGCTCGGACACGATGTTCCGACAATTTATCACTATCTTGAACTTTATACGGGTATTCCCGTTATGAAAGTATCAATGAGTGACCCCGAGGTTATGAGCCTGTTTACATCAACCAAAGCTCTCGGTGTAACTCCCGAAGATATAGGCTCAGAAACAGGTACATTCAGCTTGCCCGAATGCGGTACTTCCTTTGTACGAGGAATGTTGGTAGAGGCTAAGCCAAAAACATTTACCGACCTTTTGCAGATTGCAGGTTTGTCACACGGAACAGGTGTATGGCTTGGCAATGCGCAGGAGCTTATTCATAATCATACCTGCGATATTTCAAGCGTTATCGGTACTCGAGATTCCATTATGACTTACCTTATGCATAAGGGACTTGAGCCGGGTATGGCATTTAAGATAATGGAAATTGTCCGTAAAGGTAATGCGACAAAATTGCTTACCGAAGAACATTTCAAGGCGATGAGAGATAACAATGTTCCCGAATGGTACATTGATTCCTGTATGAAAATTCAGTATATGTTCCCGAAAGCCCACGCCGCCGCATATATGATTTCTACATTGCGACTTGGCTGGTACAAGGTGCATAAGCCTGTTGAATATTACGCAGCTTACTTTACGGTACGAAGCGAAAACCTTGACGGTGTTGTGCTTATGCAGGGACATCAGGCTGTTAAAAACAGAATGAAACTTATAAAGCAAAAGCAAAGCGCCCACGAATCGTCTACAAAAGAAGATCAGGAGTACGCTACACTTCAGATTGTAAATGAAATGCTTGCAAGAAAAATTGAAGTTCTGCCTGTTGACATTTACAAATCCGAGGCTAAAATGTTCAAGGTTGAGGACGGCAAAATAAGACTTCCGTTTTCAACAATTCCCGGACTTGGCGAAAGCGCCGCAATATCTCTCGCTGAATCGGGAAAGGTAAATACATACCTTTCCATTGAAGAAATGCAGATAAAGACAAAGGTTTCCAAGTCTATTATTGAGTCGCTGAAAAATATCGGCGCACTTGAGGGACTTCCGGAAAGCTCACAGATGTCATTGTTTTAAGGAGTAGCGTAATAAATGAAAAAACTTTTTACATTAAAAAATGTACTGATTTGTATTCTTTTTACAATATTTTTGCTGTTTGTAAAGGATAATTTCAGTGTGGTATGGAACGCAATTTGTATGTTTGCATCTATTCTGACACCGTTTGTAATAGGATTTTTGTTTGCGTATATTTTGAATTTTCCTTACAAATTCTTTTATTCAAAAGTATTCGGATTTTTGAAAAACAAAAAAGCTTTTTTTGCGAAAATGCGCAAACCGTTATCTATAATTTGCACATATACGGCGGTAATTGCCGTACTCGGATTTTTGATTGCCATTCTTGTTCCGCAGATCGGCGACAATATTTCGAGCCTTGTTGAAAGAGTGCCGTCATATTTTAATTCAGTATATGAATGGCTTTCAAGCGTTGCCGATTGGGCTAATAAGACTTATAATGCAAACATTGATATTGACGCATCTTTTGCTCAACTCGGCAAAGAGATTGCAAATAATTTAAACGGCACTACAATTGCAAATTTCTCAAAAAATGTGTTGTTTGATACTCTTGTACCTATGATTACAAACACCACGGCGGGAATTTATAACTTTATTATGGGTATTGTAATTTCCGTTTACTTCCTGTCAGCAAAGGAAATGCTGTGCAGACAGGTAAAGCGACTTGCCGTTGCGTTTATTCCGATAAAATTCTTGCCTAAAGTTTATGAGATTGTCGATATTACCGATACAAAATGCGGTAGATTCCTTGTTGGCGACATTATTGACGCCGCTTTTATCGGAGTGCTCACATTCATTACAATGTCTATTTTCCAATTGCCGTATGCCGCATTGATTGCGGTTCTTATAGGCGTAACAAATATTATTCCTTTTTTCGGACCTTTCATAGGTGCAATCCCGAGTGCTATTATTCTTTTCCTTGAAAGCCCGTGGGATATGATTATATTCATTGCGATTGTATTTGTTATTCAACAGCTTGACGGCAACCTTTTCAAGCCGAAGATTATCGGCAGTCAGGTCGGACTTTCAAGTTTCTGGGTACTTTTCAGCGTTATCGTCGGCGGAAGTTTATTCGGTATGGTAGGCTTTATTTTAGGTACTCCTATATATGCGGTTATTTATACGCTGATCGGCAAAAGAGTTAAAAACGCTATTGACAACAAAGGCAAAATCGCTCAGGAGGCACTTGACTTTGAGGTGCTGAATTATGTAAAGATTGCCACAGAACAAAAGAAGATAAGAGAAGAAAAGGAAAACGCTCAAAAGGAAAAGCTTTTGAAGTTTATCAAACCCGATAAACATACAAATTCCGAAAGCGATGACGATAATAAAGACGACAAAGAATAACATTTATTTTGCAGAGCAGTAAAATTGTTTGCTGCTCTGTAATTAAAAATATTTTTGTTAAAAAATTGACAAGTACATTTTTATATGTTATTATATTAGCATATTAGCACACTAAAGCGTTTTATAAAGAGGTTTTTATGAAAAAGAATTTAAAAATTACCCCAGAAGGAATGAAAGATTTTCTTTTTGCGGAGTGTTCGGCAATGGACGATGTATGCGGCAAAATAGAAAAGGTATTTACAAAGGGTGGTTTTAAGAAAGTAATCACACCGGGCATTGAATTTTACGATATTTTTTCAATGGAATGCAGCGGAATTGACCAGCAGTCAATGTTTAAATCAGTTGACAACAAAGGCAGACTTCTTGTTATGCGTCCCGATTCAACACTTCCGATTGCAAGAATGGTGTCGTCAAGACTTAAAAACAGCATTATGCCTGTAAGACTTTACTATAAGCAGGCAGTGTACAGAAATAACCCTACTCTTATGGGCAGAAGAAATGAATTTATGCAGATGGGCGTTGAATTGCTCGGCGTAAAGGGCAAGAGGGCAGACCTTGAGGTGCTCTCAACAGCAATCAGAGCGATTATGAGCGTTGCCGATGATTTCAGAATCGAACTCGGTCACGCACAGGTATTTAACGCACTTATCAGTGAAATAGATATTGACGAGGATTTCAAAGAGAAAATCAGAGTTACCATTGAGGGCAAAAATTATTCTGCTCTTAATAACCTGCTTGACAAACTTGCGCCTTGCAAGGCTGTAACCGCTATCAGAAGTTTGCCGTCGCTCTTTGGCGGTGACGAAGTGTTTGACAAGGCAACAGAGCTTTGCAGCGGCACAAAGGCTGTTGACGCACTCAATTATTTACATACACTCTACGATTCGCTTAAAACTCTCGGACTTGGGGACAAACTCATTGTTGACCTCGGTCTTGTACAGAGAAACGATTATTATACAGGTTTTGTTTTCTGCGGATATATTTCAGGCATAGGTGACGCAGTCCTTTCGGGCGGCAGATACGATGACCTTCTTTCTGAATTTGACGCTCCTATGGGCGCAGCGGGTTTTGCGATTGATACGGACGCAATCACAGAAAAACTGCTTTCCGATAAAAATACAAGCTATACTGATGTACCCGATATTCTCGTTTATGCAAATGACGGCGCAGAGATTGAGGCAATCAATGCCGTTGCCGATATGCAGAGAAACGGAATTAACGCCCGTTTCTGCGTGCTCGAAACTCTTGAAGAGGCAAAGGCTTTTGCAGAAAAAATGGGTATAGAAAAAGTACAGATTATCGGCTGAGTGTGAAAGGATTTTTCAAATGAAACCATTAAGAATAGCTCTTACAAAGGGCAGACTTGAGAAAACAACTATTGAGCTTTTCCAAAAAATCGGCTACAACTGCGATGAGGTTATCAATAAGGGCAGAAGACTTATTCTTCCGATTGGTGACAACGACTTTGAGGTTGTGCTTGCAAAGGCGGCCGATGTTATTACATATGTTGAGCACGGTGTGTGCGACCTCGGCGTGGTAGGTAAGGACACCATTCTCGAAAACGGCAATTCTTTTTATGAATTGCTCGACTTAGGCTTCGGCAAGTGCAGATTTGCCCTTGCTACTAAAAAAGGCACAGATTTTTACAGCGGATACAACACAAAGACTATTGCAACTAAATATCCGAATGTAACCCGTGCATTTTTTGACGATAAAAATATGGATGTCAGAATTATTAAAATCGAAGGCTCTGTAGAGCTTGCTCCGCTTGTGGGACTTTCTGACGGCATTGTTGATATTGTAGAAACCGGCTCAACACTAAAGGCAAACGGACTTGAGGTTATTGAGTGGGTAACTGAAATTTCGGCAAGACTGATTGCAAACACAGCAAGCCTTAAACTTCGCAAGGCAGAAATTGAGGAACTTCAAAAGAAACTGGAGGCTGTAACAAAATGATTACTACTGTAATTGCTGACGGAAAAAAGGAATACGATTTTATAGAGCTTCTCAAAAGCAGAGCGCAAAATTCAGACAAGAATGTTATTCCGATTGTGTCTGAAATCATTGAAAATGTTAAGACAAACGGCGACAAGGCGGTATATGACTACACCGTTAAATTTGACGGCAAAGCACCTGAAAAGGCAGAGATTTCTGCTGATGAAATCGACGCCGTAATTTCTGAATGTGACCCTAAATATATCGAAACAGTAAGAAAAGCCGCAAAGAATATTGAGGATTTCCATAAGCGTCAGGTTCAGCAGAGCTGGCTTACCACAAAGAATAACGGCGTTATTATGGGACAGCGTATCAGAGGCTTGAAGCGTGTCGGCATCTATGTTCCCGGCGGTACAGCTGCGTATCCGTCATCTGTACTTATGAATGCAATTCCCGCTAAAATTGCAGGTGTTGAGGAAATTGTAATGTGCACACCTCCTATGAAAAACGGCAAGCCGAACCCAAATATTCTTGCAGCCGCCAAGCTTGCGGGTGTTGACAGAATTTTCCTTATGGGCGGTGCACAGGCTGTTGCTGCTATGGCATACGGCACAGAGAGCGTACCTAAGGTTGACAAGATTGTAGGTCCGGGCAATATCTTTGTTGCCACAGCCAAAAAACTTTTGTACGGTACCGTTGATATTGATATGATTGCAGGCCCGAGCGAAATTCTTATTATTGCCGATAAATCGGCTAATCCTAAATTTCTTGCCGCCGACCTTATGAGCCAGGCAGAGCACGACAAACTTGCGTCTGCAATTCTTCTTACAGACTGCGAAGAACTTGCAAATCAGACTGTAAAAGAGCTTGAAAGACAGGTTCAAACCCTTTCGAGAAATGAAATTATAAATTCTTCGCTTGACAATTTCGGTGCGATTATTGTGTGCAGTGATATGAAACAGGCCGTACTTTTCGCAAACGAGCTTGCTCCGGAGCATCTCGAAGTATGCTGTGAAAATCCGATGGAGTATGTAGGCAAACTCGACAACGCAGGTTCGGTATTCCTCGGCAACTATTCACCTGAACCTCTCGGCGACTATTTTGCAGGTCCTAACCATGTTCTTCCTACAAGCGGTACAGCAAGATTTTTCTCACCGCTATCGGTTGACAGCTTTGTTAAGAAATCAAGCTTTATCTGCTACACAGAAGAGGCATTAAGAAACGATGCGCAGGATGTAGTTCGCTTTGCGGACACAGAGGGACTTACAGCACACGCAAATTCAATCAAAGTCAGATTTGATGACATTGATTTTGAATAAATGATTTTAAGTTAAAATGAATAGTGATTTGACAGAGTGTTTTGTCAAAAAATTATTTGATTTAAATTTACGGAAATTATTAAAATTTTGTAATATTTATTGTAAATCGTCTTTAAAAAGGATATAATCATATAGACTGAGCTTTTAGGCTCTGTTTAGATAACTTATTTGAGGTGAGAAAATGCGCCAAACAGAAATCAGCCGTAAAACCAAAGAAACCGACATCAAGCTTTCACTTTGTCTTGAGGGCGGAGATATTTCAATTGACACAGGCATTGGATTTTTTGACCATATGCTCAATTCGTTTGCCACACACGCAGGCTTTGGTCTTGAGCTTGAGGTTAAGGGCGATTTGTATGTTGACGAGCATCATACAGTTGAGGATACGGGTATAGTCCTCGGCAAGGCATTTTCTCAAATTTTAAAAGATAAATCTTCTATCGACCGTTTCGGCAGTTTTTATGTACCGATGGACGAGGCGCTTGCGTTTGCCTCTGTCGATATAAGCGGCAGACCTTTCCTTGTATTTGACGCAGAATTTCCGCAGGAAATGTGCGGTCAGTACAATTGTGCAATGACTGTTGAGTTTATGAGAGCACTTGCTTACAATGCAGGCATTACTCTGCACATAAAGTCTTTGTACGGTGACAATTCTCACCATATTACAGAAGCAATTTATAAAGCGGTTGCTCACGCATTAAGACTTGCCGTAAAGGAAAATACCTCAAATAAACCTCTTTCCACTAAAGGAGTGTTATAAATGATTATTTTACCTGCAATAGATATTAAAGACGGTAACTGCGTAAGACTTTTTAAAGGTGATTACTCAACAGTAGAAAAGGTGTGCGACACACCTTATAAAGCGGCTGAACAGTTTAAAGCTGCAGGCGCACAGTATATGCATATGGTTGACCTTGACGGCGCTAAGGACGCTACTCTCGCAAATGCAGACCTCATCATTGATGTGGCAAAGCAGAGCGGACTTAAGGTAGAAGTAGGCGGCGGTATTCGTGATATGGCTGCTATTGAACGCTACCTTAACAACGGCATCGACAAGGTTATATTGGGTTCGGCGGCTGTAAAAAATCCTGACTTTGTAATTGAGGCGGTAAAGGCTTTTGGCGACAAAATTGTTGTTGGCATTGACGCTAAAAACGGTATGGTTTGTGCCGAGGGTTGGATTGACGAGTCGGAAATCAACTACATAGAGCTTGCAAAGCGTATGGAGGATATTGGCGTTGGTCAGATTGTGTTTACCGATATTGACCAGGACGGTACACTTGCAGGCCCTAATTTAAAGCAGCTTGACGACCTTGTTCACGAGGTAAACTGCCGAGTAGTAGCAAGCGGCGGCGTGTCTGTTCTTAAAGACATAATTAACCTTGCGGAGCTTGATGTTTACGGCGCAATCTGCGGTAAGGCTATCTACACAGGCAACCTCGATTTGAAACAGGCTATTGAAATTACAAGCAAGATTTAAGGAAAACACTATGGAAAAAAATATTGATTTTGATAAATTTTTTGTGAAATCAGATTTAATTCCTGCAATTATTCAGGAAAAATCAACAGGCGAAGTGCTTATGCTTGCCTATATGAATAAAGAGAGTATGAAAAAGACCTTTGAAACAGGATACACATGGTTTTGGTCAAGAAGCCGTCAGGAGCTTTGGAACAAGGGCGCTACATCGGGACATCTTCAAAAAGTAATTGAAATTTTCGGAGATTGCGATGACGATACTTTGCTTATTACGGTTGAGCAGACAGGCGCAGCTTGTCACACAGGCAATCATTCCTGTTTTTATACACAATTAAAATAATATATAAAGGGTGAATACAAGTGAACGAGAATGAAATTCTTTCAGCACTTTATCAGACAGTTGTAAACAGACGAGATAATCCAAAGGAAGGTTCATATACTTGTTACCTGCTTGACAAGGGAATTGACAAAATTCTCAAAAAAGTAGGCGAGGAGTGCAGTGAAACAATTATTGCCGCAAAGAACGGCGACAACAGCGAAACTGTTTATGAGATTGCAGACCTTATTTATCATCTTACGGTTATGATGGTTCAGCAGAACATCCCTCTTGAAGATGTGCTTGCAGAGCTTGACAAGCGCAGCGAAAAGACAGGTAACTTAAAGAAGTTCCATACTGTTGATAAAAATTCCTGATAAAACAAAAACCCTATGGCAAATGTCATAGGGTTTAAAAATGTGTAAATTTTATTTATGCGGCAACCATATATTTTGAAAGCGCATTTGTAAAGCTTTCTGTCGGCTCGGAGCTTAAAACAAGCTCAACAGGCTTGTTAATATCTAACGAGAAAAATCCCATAATAGAGTGTCCGTCAATGGCGACATCGCCGTTTTTTATCATTATAGTTTCGTGGGGAAATTTTGTGAAAATTTCAAATACATCCATAATTTCTTTTTGACTTGTAATTGTAATCGGAATATTAAACATCTTATATCACCTCGTTAAAATAATAACAGCACTATAATACCATTTTTTTGACATTAATTCAATAACAAAATAAGCAATATTTTAAAATCCACATATTATACGAAAAAAAGGAAAATCAGTATGAATTTTAATATAATAACCCTCGGTTGTAAAGTAAACCAGTATGAATCACAGGCAATGCGTGAGGTTCTTCTGAAAAACGGATTTGAACTTGCCAAGCCAAACACACCTGCCGATATAACTGTAGTAAACAGCTGCACAGTTACCTCTGTAAGTGACGCTAAAAACCGTAAGCTTATCAATAAAATCCGCAGAGAAAATCCTGACGGAATTATTGTGCTTACAGGCTGTATGCCGCAGGCTTTTCCCGACAGACAGGAAAATTTTGAGAATTGCGACATAGTGCTCGGAAACGCAAAAAGAGCGGAGCTTGTTCCCGCCATTTACGAATATATTGAAAATCATATGAAAAATGTTTTTATATCACCGCACCCTGTAAAAAACGAGAAATTTGAAGATTTATCCATATCTTCTCTCGGCGAGCATACAAGAGCATTTATAAAAATCGAGGACGGCTGTAACCGCTTCTGCTCATACTGCATTATTCCTTTTGCGAGAGGCAGAGTTCGTTCAAAGAGCATAGAGGCGCTTAAAGCCGAAGTGGAAAAAATCGCAAACAACGGTTATCTTGAGGTTGTGCTTGTAGGTATCAATCTTTCCGCATACGGTCAGGACGAGGGACTTAACCTTGCCGATGCCGTAGAATGTGTGTGCGCACAAGAGGGAATTGAGCGTGTCAGACTTGGTTCTGTTGAGCCGGAGCAAATGGACGAACCGATGATAAAAAGGCTTGCCGCTCAACCTAAGTTTTGCCCACAGTTCCACCTTTCACTTCAGAGCGGCTGTGACAACACATTAAAAGCAATGAACAGACATTACGATACCGCCGAGTACAGCAAGATTGTATCTAACATCAGAAATACATTTGACAATTCTTCAATAACCACCGATGTTATGGTTGGATTTGCAGGGGAAACCGAAGACGATTTTAAAGCGTCTATGGATTTTGTAAAGCAGACAGGCTTTGCAAAGGTACATGTGTTCCCGTATTCAAGAAGAAAAGGCACGGTTGCCGACAAAGCGCCTAACCAGATAGCGCCGAATATCAAGGAGCAGAGAGCCAAAGAGATGGGCGAGCTTGTTGCCGAGTCAAGAGCGGAATTTCTGAAAACACAGGTCGGTCTTACTGAGTCTGTGCTTATTGAGCAACTTCGCCACGGCTATCTTGAGGGTTACACAAAAAACTACACACCTGTTCATATTATATCCGACGACGAAAGCCTTTGCGGTCAGATTGTGAATGTTAAAATCACATCTGCCGAAGATGATTACTGTATGGGTACTGTTGTTTGATTTTCGGCATCTAAATTATTGCTCATAGCCTTTGTAAGATTAGCAATTTCCGTACCTGCGTTTTCGTCTTTAAGTGCGGAGTATGAGTAGAGCATAATTCCGCTGACTTTTTCGTTATTAACAGCTGTTTTATATTCGTCGGCAAGAATATTGTTGCTGTAAAGCCAAGTGCCCTCGTCGGCATCGCTGTTTGCTTTATAGCCCGCCAATCCGACATATAGTTTTACCGATTTATTAATATCAAGCTCAGACCATGCGGTGAGGGAATCTTCAAATGTCAATGCGGGATTGTCAAGGCTGTAATAAAGCTGAGGACATATGTAGTCCACAAAACCTTTGCAGATACACCATGTTTTTACATCGGCGTAAATCTGTGCATTGTTGTCGATATTTCCCTGCGGGGAAATGCCGAATTCCACATCATCACTGATTTTATGAATTGCTCTGTAGGTATCGCAAATCAGTGTGTTTACATTGGCAAGCCGCCAATTATCAATTGACATACAGTTCATTTCGCCTACGGTTTCCACATACTCGGAATATTCCGTATCGTCAAAATCACTGTCTTGCGTGGGATAAAAATAATCGTCAAATTGTATTCCGTCAATATCGTAATTCCTTACAATTTCGGTTACACCGTCGATTATAAGGTTTCGTGCCATTTTGTTTGCGGGATTTAAAAAAATTCCGTTTTCGGTTTCTTCGCCTATTTCGTTGTCAATCACATACGGATTGGTTTCACTCAAGGCTTGCGGAGTGCTGTCTGTGCTGATTCTGTACGGGTTCACCCATGCGTGAATGTCAAGGTCAAGCTGCGAACAGACCTCGCACATTACCTCAAGTGCGTCATAACCCGGATTTACTCCCTGTTTGCCGCTCAAAATGTGCGAATACGGAAAAAATTTTGAATCGTACAGTGCGTCACAAAACGGACGGACTTGTACTATAAGCGTATTAAATCCTGCATTCTTGCTGTTGATTGCTATGTTTTTAAATTTTTCTCTGAATGAGGCTTCACTTTTGTCCGTTTCGTTCTGCATATCAAGTTCTATGTAAGAAACCCACACGCCACGCATTTCTTTTTCGGCTTTTTTCGGCTGCTCATCGACTGCACTGTCGATTGTGGCAGTGTCAACCGTTGCGGTTGAGGTTGGTTTTGCTTCGTTTTTCACCGAGTACGCTCGTGCCACAAGGGCGGTTATCAGCAGAACGGCAGATACAATTACAGGTGCAAGTTTTTTTACAGACATCTAAATCCTTCCTTTTGAGGTGTAATATGGAAATTTATTCACAATTGTTACTGATTTATCTTGTACTGATAAACCTTGTATCAATCATTGTAACAATATCAGATAAAGTAAAAGCAATTAAAAGAAAGTGGAGAATTCCCGAAAGCACCTTGCTTTTGCTTTCAGCGCTCGGCGGCAGTGTGTCTATGTATATAACTATGCTGATTATCCGCCACAAAACCAAACATCCGAAATTTATGATTGGTATTCCTGTAATTTTTGCACTTCAATGTATTTTAGTGTTTCTGATATGGAGATATATTTATGTCTGATAAGCTGATTTTTACCGTTCCAACCGAATATAACGGGGTGAATGCCCTTAGCTTTCTGCGCTCGTTCTGCGGACTTTCATCAAGAATGATAACACGATTAAAGCGTGAAAAAGACGGTATTTTGATGGACGGAAAAATTTTGCGTACGATAGATACTGTGTCGGCAGGAAAAACTGTAGAAATCAGTCTGCCCGATGAAAAAATCGGTATAGAGCCTGTCGAGGGCGAGCTTGACATTTTGTACGAAGACGACTATATTTTAATTGTAAACAAGCCGTATTCAATGCCTGTTCACCCTGTAAAACAGCACCAAAGCGACACGCTTGCCAATATTGTGGCTTATTATGCGCAAAACAGCGGCAAGGAATTTACATTTCGTGCCATAAACAGGCTCGATAAAGATACATCGGGAATAGTTTTCATTGCAAAAGACCGATATACGGCAAACGCTGTAAAATTTGCTCTTAATAAAACATATATTGCAGTCTGCTCGGGAATTATAAATGAAAACGGCACTGTAAATGCACCGATTGCGTTAAAAAAGGACTCCAAAATGGTGCGAGAGGTCACATCAGACGGCGCACCGTCCGTTACGCATTACAAAGTCCTTGTAAAGGGCGAAGACTGCACACTGGTAAGTCTTGTGCTTGAAACAGGCAGAACGCATCAGATTCGCTGCCATATGGCATACCTCGGTCATCCGCTTGAGGGCGATGATTTGTACGGAGGCAGACTTGATAAAATTCAAAGGCAGGCTTTGCACTGCGGTAAACTTGATTTTGTGCACCCGATAACAAAACAGCAGATTACTGTCACTGCGCCGATTCCCGATGATATGAAAAATATTTCTCGGGAAATAAATGCCGCTCTCAAAAACAACATTGTTTTATAAAGTGTCCGCATCGGTCGGCAGGTAGTTGTAAACTTCTTTGTATGACTCAAGCTGTGCCTCGTTTTCGGGCTTGCTCGGAATTAGCCCTGTGCAGTCGTAGGTTGAATAAGCGTTCGCCATTTGGTCAAGACAGCGCTCAAGATTTTTATTTGCGTTTGCAAATTCATTTTCTTTTGCCGCATTATTTGTTTTATTTTTACTTTTCATAAAATCACCCCGTAGTTATTATTTTACGCAATGCCGTAATAATTCGGTGATATTTTTAATCTTGATGATGAAATGTCGCAAAGCGGCAAAAGGTTAGCCGTTTATGCAGAAAAAACTGTAAGTGCTAATTATACAGTATAAACCATAATATCTAAAAACATAACCTGTGTGAACAAGTATTTACACGATGCTTTACACACAGCTTTTCTTAAAAGGAAAGTTAGCAAAAACTAACTTATTAAAAACAACTTTAAAAGAAGTTAAGAAAAATGATTAAAATTACAAATTTATCGGAAAACGAGTTTAAGAAGATTGGCTTTTGCTGTGTTTACCCGACCGATGATTGCTAAGTTATAAAAATACAATTGGATAATTTACAACTTGCGTTTGCTGTGATATAATTTTATTAATTGATTTTTGTATTATTTTGCAGGGTACGGTGATAAAATGAAGAAAATCGCAGTCGGAATACTTGCTCATGTTGACTCGGGAAAAACTACGCTTTCAGAGGCGCTTATGTACTGTTCGGGCAATATTACAAAGCTTGGCAGAGTTGACCACAGGGATTCTTTTCTCGACACATTTTCGCTTGAGCGTGACAGAGGCATTACCATATTTTCAAAACAGGCTGTAATGAAGTACAACGATACCGAATTTACTCTGCTTGACACCCCCGGACATATTGATTTTTCGGCAGAAGCAGAGCGTACTTTGCAGGTGCTTGATTATGCAATTCTTGTAATCAGCGGTACAAACGGTGTGCAAAGTCACACTGCAACACTCTGGAAACTCCTTAAAAGATACAATGTGCCATGTTTTATTTTTGTAAATAAAATGGATCTTGACGGTGCGGATAAACTTGCGGTTATGGCACAGCTTAGAACAAATCTTGATGAAAACTGCATTGATTTTACATACCGAAATACAGATGCTTTTCGTGAGAGCGTTGCTGTATGTGACGATAAAATTCTCGAGAAATTTTACGAAACCGACAGCGTTGAAAATTCGGATATTGTAAGAGCGATTAAACAGCGCAAAATTTTTCCGTGTATGTTCGGTTCGGCACTGAAGCTTGACGGCGTGCGTGAATTTATAGATTGCTTTGACTTATATACACAAATGCCCGATTATCCCGATAAATTCGGTGCGAAAGTCTTTAAAATCGCAGAGGATAATCAGGGCAACAGACTTACTTTTTTAAAAGTGACGGGCGGAAGTTTAAAGGTGCGTGAAGTGCTTAAGAGTGACAAAAATGTCAATGCTGAAAAAGTGAACCGAATCAGAGTGTATTCGGGAGAGAAATTCACTGCGATTGACGAGGCGGCGGCAGGTACTGTCTGCGCAGTAACAGGTATTACTTTTGCAAAACCCGGTGACGGGCTCGGTGCACAAGCGGATTCCGATTTGCCAATGCTTGAGCCTGTTCTCACTTATCGTGTCGACCTTTTGGACGGAACAGACCCACACACTGCCCTTACAAAACTTAAGATTATAGAGAATGAAGACCCACAGCTTAATGTGGTTTGGAACAGCCGACTTGCGGAAATTCATATTCAGCTTATGGGCGAAATTCAGCTTGAAGTGCTCAAAAGTATAATTTACGAACGCTTTGGTATGAAGGTTGAATTCAGCACGGGCAGTATTATTTATAAAGAAACCGTTGAAAATACCGTTGAGGGAGTAGGCCATTTTGAACCGCTCAAGCACTATGCGGAGGTTCATCTGCTTATAAAACCGCTTAAGCGTGGCAGTGGAATTATCATTAATTCACGCTGTAAAGAAGATTTGCTTGACCGTAATTGGCAAAGGCTTATTCTTACTCATCTGCACGAAAAAACGCACATCGGAGTGTTGACAGGTTCACCGATTACTGATGTTGAAATTACGCTTGTATCGGGCAAAGCTCACGCAAAGCATACCGAGGGCGGAGATTTCAGACAGGCAACCTACAGAGCTGTAAGACAAGGCTTGCGCTCGGCAAAAAGCGTTTTGCTTGAACCCGTTTATGAATTTACGCTTGAAGTTCCCAATGAAAATATCGGCAGGGCGATGTCGGATATTCAGCGTATGAACGGTACATTTTCATCACCGGAAAGCAGGGGAGATGTTACGGTTTTGAGCGGCACCTGCCCTGTTTCGGAAATGGGAAGTTACACAAAAGAGGTTATGCAATACACTCACGGCAAGGGCAAACTTGCGTGTATTTTAAAGGGATATGAGCCGTGTCACAATGCAGAAGAAGTTATTGAAGGTATCGGTTATGACTGCGATGCCGACTTGGAAAATCCTTGCGGCTCTGTCTTTTGCTCGCACGGTGCAGGTTACAATGTGCCTTGGAATGAAGTTGCACAGCATATGCATTTGCCGAGTATTCTTGAACCCGTTAAGGAGGACAGCGTAAGTACAAACAGCAAAAACGCCTTTGAAAAATGCAAGAATCAGGACGATGTTTTTGCTCTTGACAAAGAACTTATGCAAATTTTTGAGCAGACTTACGGCCCGATTACTCATAAAAAAGCACCCGAAAAGCGAAAGGTTACTGCGGTTTCCGCAATAGATAAGGCGGCTGAAAAATTAATGAAAAATCCGCAGTACAACGGCACGGAATATTTGCTTGTAGACGGATACAATGTGATTTTTGCCTGGGAGCACCTCAAAGAATTGACGGAACGCAGTCTTGACGGTGCAAGGCAGGTGCTTATAAATATTCTTTGCAATTATCAGGGATACAGCAAGTGCAATCTCATTCTCGTATTTGATGCTTACCGTGTAAAAGGGCAGTACAGAGAAGTGGAAACCGTGAACGGAATCAGCATTGTTTACACCAAAGAGGCTGAAACGGCTGATATGTACATAGAGAAAGTATCGCATAAACTTGCGAAAAACAACAGAGTGCGTGTTGTCACTTCTGACGCACTTGAGCAAATGATAATTCTCGGAAACGGCGCATTGCGTGTATCCTCACTCGCTTTTCTTGAAGAAGTAAGACAGGCAGAAGAAGAAATCAGAAATATTATAAATAATGATTAAACGAAAGTTGGCAGAATACAATCTGTCGGCTTTTGCTTTGTGAAGTATTGACAAATATAAATACTGATAATATAATTAAATTGTTATTAATATTACTGATTTTTCGAGGTGATAAAATGGAATTTTTATGTGATACTAATTATATATTGTTCCCGACAAGCGATAACGCACAAAATAAAAGGCTGTATTTTTATATTGACAATGAACTCGTTTATGATATAGTTTTAAAACTTGACAATGCTTCTCCCGATTATAAATTTCCTGTTAATATGAGAAGATTTAAGGGTAACAAGGTGAAAATTATATCCAATCCTATGATGAATATTTGCTTTGAAAAAGCCGATAAAATACAATTCAATTATGACGGAAAATACAGACCCTCGGTGCACTTTACGGCTTCAAAAGGCTGGATAAACGACCCGAACGGACTTGTATATTACGGCGGCAGGTATCTTATGTATTTTCAGCACAATCCGGTTGCCACAACATGGGAAAATATGCATTGGGGCGGCGCAGTAAGTGATGACCTTATACATTGGGAAGAAATCGGAGATGTACTTTTTCCCGATAATGACGGCACAATGTTTTCGGGCAGTGCAATAATTGACAAGAAAAACCTGACAGGATTACAGAGCGGTAATGAGCCTGCAATCTTATATTTTTATACTTCTGCGGGAAATACATCAGAAACCTCTAAAGGCAAACCGTTTACACAATGTCTTGCTTACAGTAATGACGGCGGCAAAACGCTGATTAAATATGACAAAAATCCTATAATTAAAAATATTATAAAAGAAAACCGTGACCCGAAAGTAATATACTGTGAACCTGATGACAGTTATATTATGGTGCTGTTCCTTGACGGTCACAGCTTTGCGATTTTAAAATCCAAAAATCTGCTTGATTGGTCGCAAATACAGGAAATTACACTACCCGATGATGGGGAATGTCCCGACTTTTATCCGCTTTGCGCAGACGGTGACAGCAAAAATATTAAATGGATATTTTCCGCAGCCTCCGACAGGTATTATATCGGCTCGTTTGACGGCAATAAATTTATTATTGAAACCGAACAAAAAAGACTGAATTTCGGTAATGCGTCATATGCCGCTCAATCCTGGTCGGATATACCTAACGGCAGACGAGTGAGAACTGCTTTTGCGTCATTTGTAATACCGAATAATCCGTTTGGCAGTTGTCTTAATATACCGCAAAATATGACTATAAAAACAATTAACGGTGAACCGTATCTATCGGCATTGCCTGTAAAAGAATTTGAAACGCTTTATAAAAACAGAGATGTCAAAACCGATGTTGTGATTAATTCGGATATGCCGTTTATTAAGAGTATTCAAAGCAAAGCCTGCGATATTTCTGTTTCTGCAACTGCGGAAAAATCTTTTTCTTTGGAGCTTTTCGGTCTTAAAATATCTTTTAATGCAGATGATAAAATATTGCAGTGCCTTGATAAATCCGCACCGCTTAAATGTGAGAACGGCACAGTAGATTTAAGAATAATTTTTGATACTTTATATACTGAAATTTTCGCTGACTTCGGCACTGTATTTATGGGTATGACATATATCGCCGACAGTAATCTGAACAGCTTGCGTATCGAATCAAAAAACGCAACAATTCACAATATAAGCGTTTCCGAGTTAAATTCAATTCACTAAAAATTTTATTTACTGCTTGAATATATTTATAAAATGTGATATTATATATAAAGTTGATAAAATATTAAAAAATACGGAGGAAAATTATGTCTGTTTCATATATGACACACCCGCTTATCCGACACAAAATCACATTGCTCAGAAAAGAGAGCACATCTACAAACGAGTTTAGAAAACTTGTTGAAGAGATTGCTATGCTTATGGGATACGAGGCACTTTCTGACCTTGAAACACAGGAAATTTCTATTAAAACTCCGCTTGAAGAGTCAAAACAGCCTGTAATTTCAGGTAAAAAACTTGCCGTAGTACCGATTTTAAGAGCCGGTCTTGGTATGGTAAACGGTATTCTCGCACTTGTACCGTCAACAAGAGTAGGTCACATCGGACTTTATCGTGACCCTGTCACTCACGAGCCTCACGAATATTACTGCAAACTTCCCGAGCCGATCGACCAAAGACAGATTGTTGTTGTAGACCCTATGCTTGCGACAGGCGGTTCGGCAGTTGCCGCTGTAGATTACATCAAAGAGCACGGCGGTCAAAAAATTAAATTTATGTCAATTATCGCAGCGCCTAAGGGCGTTGAAACCCTTATGAAAGCGCACCCTGACATTCAGCTTTATGTTGGCGCACTCGATCGTGAACTTGACGATAACGCATATATCCGTCCGGGCCTCGGTGATGCCGGCGACAGAATTTTCGGTACTAAATAATAAAAAACGCTGATAAATATAGGAGTAGCCATAAAAAACCGACCTACAAAAAGTTAGATTTTCAGTCTAACTTTTTGGGGCGGCTCAAATTTACGGTTACTCCTTTTTATGACAGAGCAACTGCCTTCTAAGCAGCAGGTCAATCCTCTTTGATATAATATAGTGTATAATGATACTGACCTGACAGCCGATATAGTTATACACAGAAATTGGAATGATATTTATTCTTACGGTCTAAATTATATTTGATTAAGGCGGACAGCATTTTTGTGCTGTCTGCTGTAAAACAAAATATAAAAATCTCGCCTATCCGATTGACTTTTATTAATAGATTTGATATAATAAATCTGTTAGTATGATATTTTTGAGTATCGCTAATTTGTCGCAAAAATACAAGTTAATAGATATGCAGGTATGGCGGAATTTAAGTGAGTATCCAAATCTGTGATTTGGCAATACGAACTTATGCAAAATCTATTTTAATAGATTTTGTAGGCAGACTAACCTGTCGCAAGAACACAAATTAATAGATATGCAGGTATGGCGGAATTGGCAGACGCGTATGGTTCAGGTCCATATGAAAGCAATTTCATGCAGGTTCAAGTCCTGTTACCTGCACCAAAAGAGTAGTTTTTAACTGCTCTTTTCCTTTTATAAAAATTTATAGTTACGAGGTATAATAAATGAATAACGCTTACATATATTCGTATAGATTAACTCATTTTGGAGGTACTGCTCCGTGTTATGACGGTGATTATTTATCCCTCGCTATATGCAAAAGAGATATGCGCCGAGTTATAGGGTATAGATTTAATGAAATAAAAAATAAAGCTCAAAACGATTCAATATGGATTGTCGGGATTTCAGGAACGCAGTTGTCGAAAAATAATAAATATTTTACGGCTGACAGAATAATTTATATTGCTAAGATAACTGATGTGAAAACTTTTTGTGAATACTTTTCCGATGTTTCCGAAAAAAGAAAAGATAAAATTTATATACCCGATAATAATGGATTTTACGAAACTAATAATATGAAATTCAGTCCGAAACCGAATAATGAAGTTCACGATGATAAGCATCTTTGGGACAGAGATTGGGATGTGCAACACAAATTTAAAGAGAAGTTTGTGCTTATATCAACTGAATACGCTTTTACAAGTAAAGAACAATCCGACTGTTTGATTTCAGAATTTCAAAAATTCGGCAAATATAAACTCGCAAAAACTGTTGGACACACTTGGTTTGAGTGCAACGATTCAAGTAATATAATTTCAGCTTTTAACAAAATATTAAAATCTTCACAAAATCATAATAAACGATTTTTACCGAAAAATTTAAAAAACGGTTCTTGCGGTAAGGATAAGGGGATATGAATAAAATTCAGTATTAAAAATAAAAAAGCACAGGCTTTTAAAAATAACGAAAGTCTGTGCTTTTTATTTTCCTGTAACTATTTACTATTTCCTCTAAGCATTACATCGGCGGTGAAGATGCTGTCTTTTTGCGTGAAACGGCAGTAGCCGCCGCCCTTTTCGGCTATGCGGCGGACGGATTGTGTGCCGATGCCTTCGCCGCTGTGTTTGCTTGATTCAAAAATTCCGTTCTTTTCTTTTACAACTCCGTTGTAGAAGTTTTCTACTTTAATAAGCACTACATTATCCGAGTGCATTCTTGCAAACACGGTTATTCTTCGTTTGTCGGGTGCGGTTCGCATACTTGCCTCAAGCGCATTTTCAAGCAAATTAGAGAGCACAAGGCAAATATCAATTTCAGATACGGAAAGTTCTTTTGGAAGTTCAAGCTTGAATACACACGGTATTTCCAAATCTTTATACCTATGATAATAATGCCCCGCTACTCCGTCAATCGCATTGTTTTCGCACAGCTTGAGTTCCGAACTCGGAATGCTCTTGCTCATTTTGCTTAAATAAATTTCAAGGCCTGCCCAATCTCTTCGTTTGACAAACGAATTAAGAATCGACAGATGATGCCGCATATCGTGACGGGCGTGTCGGGTTTCTTCAATCGCCTTATTAAGCGTGTTGTACTGCTCTTGCTGCATATACAGAATTGTGTTTTCCTGCGTGAGCTTGTGATTGTTATTAAGGCTTTTTGCCATTATGTAAAACAGAGCGTAAAAAAGCAAAAGCAAACCGAGCATCGTACAACAGATTACAATATATCCCTGCATAATTCTTCCTGTATGCAGAATGTTTGGATTCCACGGTATTATAAATATGTTTATGGCGATAAAAACAGTGGGCAATATCCAGAACACATACCATGTGTGAGCAATGTTTTCGTCGTCTATTAGGTCACATACTGCGTGAGAGGCAGGGTAAAACGCAAGCATTACAAATATCCAGCAAAAAATATTGAAAACAATTCCGCCCGTAAGCCCGAACCAAGGCCCGATATTTTTAGGATAAACTATTGCGTCAATGGCTCGTGTTATGCTTGCAAGGCAGGCATAAACGCCGCACACGGCAAGTGCAATATTTGCGGATTTCAATATAGATGTCTTAAGCGTTGCGCAGTAGGCAATGGTCATAAGAATAAAGGCAGGCAGGATTAAAGAAATTGTTTTTATTTCAAACGAATAACAAAACAGTCCGCCCACTATGCAAAGCATAAGGAGTGTTGACAGCCAAATTGCCGTCAATGCGCCCATTTTTATTTTTAAATGCTCTTTCATAGGCAGGTATGCAAGTAAAGTGCCGGGTATCAGCACGGCAAGCTCAAGCATAGGTCGTAGCATTTCCGTCACAATATCACCTCTTGTTAAAGATAAAATCGGCGAACCGACTTTTTGCGGATTTTGTAAGACTTCGGCTGACCGAAATTCTCACTCCGTTGTTCAGTATAAATTCCGTTCCGTCAAAATCGCTTGCGTAATCAAAATTAATAATTACTCCACGGTTGCACATAAAAAATCTTTCGTCGCTTTCAAGCTGTTTGCCAAACTCCGCAAATGTACTGCGAACCACGGTGGTTGCACAGTCGCTTTTGTATATGTTGATGCAGTGCTTAAAATGTTCGGCGTAGATTATTTCATTCAGCCTGATTCTCTGTGTGCCGCCGATTACTTTTACTTCTATATATTTGTCCGATGACGGCAGGCGGTTTAAAATATCCGTAAATGCAATTTTAAGTTCATCTGTCGTATATGGTTTGACAAGGTAGTCAAATGCCCTTACTTTAAAGCCCTCGAGTGCATAGTCCGACGAAGTGGTTGTAAAAATCAGGATACATTCCTTATCAAATTCTCTAAGCAGTTTTGAAATTTCTATTCCGTTTTCTTTATCTATGTAAATATCCATAAATGCAACTTCAAATGCAGTTTGCTTTGAGGCATTTATAAAATCAATTCCTTTTTCAAATTCGTATATTTCTCCGTTAATGCTATTATCCGAAAGTAACTTGTTAAGCCTGCTTATCAGCAATTGTCTGTCACTTTTCAGATCGTCAATAACAGCAATGCGCATTGTAATCTCCTCGGTATGATATAACTATATTCAACATTGTACCACATTTTTTTGTAAAAATCTTGTCTTTGCATATCAATTTGTGACGGATTTCTGCAATTCGTGCTATTTGTATAGAATAAACCGCAAAATATAGGTATAATTATAAAAAATAAAAATATTGTTAAAGAAGGGAAACAAATGAACAAAGCAATCAGACTGACTAAATCGTTCACGGCACTGCTGCTCACAGCGATTATTACGCTCGGCACTTTTGCAGTGACTGCAAATGCGGCAGAGCCAAAAAGTATGGACGCCTCAAAATCGGCAAAGTTTGATACAGCCAAGCTGTATTATATTTATCTTAATTTGCCTGATAATGACACCGATAAGCCGCTTGCCCGCAACGAGTTCCGTTGGAACATCAACGGTACAGGATATGGAGCAAATGTAGCTCATCTTGATTATCTCGGCGGTAAGCAATGTAAGATGAAGCTTCAGCAAAAAGATGATTATTACGGTATAAAATGTGATGATTTTAAAAAATGGCTCGATGTTGAACATAAAAAGTCGGAGGTAGGTAATGTTATTCATCAATGGGACGACACATTGAAAAATGATAATCAATATTTCAGATTTGAGCCTGTACCGAACAAAGCAGATACATACTACATAATTGCTAAAATTACCGACCAAAAAAACAACAATCTTTATGTCGGTACGGAGAATAATGCTTATAAACAAGAATCAAAAGTCGCATTGACATCTAAAAAAACAGAGTGGGTTGTTAGGGCTACGGATGATGTATCCGAAAATTTCGGAGAACAGCAGATTCCCGGCGGTGATTCCAATAAAATAAAGCCGCAGGAAAACGCTCCTGTTTTTATGCTTTATCCAAAAGATTATATCAGTGATGTAAATGTAAATAATGACGCAAAAGTTGAAGGTAATTGCCTGCAGCTTTATTACACCGGCACAACTCCTAAAATTACTGCGGAATGGGTCAGCTCAAGAAGAGCTTACAGACTGAGAAGTTATGATATTAACGAGAATGTTCCGTATAACATTTATGATCCGTCACTCTCGTATGACGCCGTATGGGATGTAGACGGTACGAATAACCCCGATAAGGCTGTTATTCATGTTTGGGAAAATTCAGGCGACAATCATTTGAGTCAGCTTTGGAGATTTATTCCTGTTGATTCCGAGGCTAATGTTTATTACATTTATAATGTAGCCAACAAGCTGTATCTTTCGATTGAGGGATATGAAAATAAAAACGATAACAATGATGTAAAACTTATTCTTTCAAAGAAAGCTTTTAAGTGGGATTTGAAATTCCTTAATATGAATTCATTAAATTCATATACTGCCGAAGATGTAAAAAACAAAACCGATAAAAGCTATGCAATAAACAGCGGCAATTGGATGTCACATTTGCCTGATGATATGTATCTTTCAGAGGTTAATATGCCCGGAACGCATGACACAGGCGCAACTTATATGACTGATGTCGCAGAACAGGTTTCAAAAGTATGTTGTCAGCGGCTTTATCCCGACGAACAGCTTAATTCGGGAGTAAGAGCATGGGACATAAGAATTAACAGAAGAAAATCAATTAACGAAGACAGTAATCCTACTATTATTCACGGATTGAATTATTACGACTGCCACAACAGGGACGGCAGTGATATGACTCTGCGTAACATAATGGACACTGCCAAAGATTTTCTTAAAGAACATCCTTACGAAACTGTCGTGATGACCTTGAAGGGAGATTCGGGCGGCAGCGACGAAATTATCGGTGATATTGTTTTAAAGCAATATCTGAATAATAAAAATTATCCGATTTACAAACCGCAGAAAGGCGGAAGTGAGTATTCGCCTAAGCTCAAGGATGTAAGAGGAAAAATTGTGTTTGTTCGCAGACTCGATTTTTCGGACAGTTACATTAAAAAAATGGAAAGCAAAGATTTAGGCTTTTCTGTAATGGACGCTTTCGGTATGGATGCAAGCAGATGGGACGATAATGATTATTCTCTTAATAAAAAAGCCGTTCGTGTAGGAAACAGCAATATTTATGTACAGGATAATTACGGCGAGCGCGACGCAGATACAAAACTCCTTTATTTTTACAGCACAATTTCCGATGCTACTACGAATAAATATGCCGAGCAAGGAAATTATCTTTTTAACTATTCAGGTGCTAAGGATAATATTAATCAGCCAAGAATAGTAAACAGGTCGCTTATGGAGGACAGCTTTTTGTCACAGCCTGCCACATCAAGCGCTATACAAAGCATTGGTTTTGTTATGGCAAACTATATTGACGCAAAGCTAAGCGAAAGAATTTATATGACAAACTTTGTATCACAACACACTCATACATATAACGAAAAGGGCTTTTGCACAATTTGCGGTCAGTATCAGCCTGCCGTTTATAATAAGAGCACCGATGTGTATACGATAAACAACGCAGGTCAGCTTTTCTGGTTCTCATCACTTGTAAACGGCGACCACAGCTATGCTGATTTTGATAAGCAAAATGCAGGTGCAAACGCAGAACTTGCCGCAAACATTGACCTTGAAAATAAGGAATGGGCGCCTGTAAATAATTATAAAGGCAATTTTAACGGCAAAGGACACAGTATTTTAAATCTTAATATAAGCAAGGCTTCAGATTACACAGGACTTTTCGGTTCTGTAAATGAGGGCAGTGTTTCCGATATTACGGTTTACGGCGACATTACAGTCAAAAATTCCGCAAGTCATATCGGCGGTGTTGTCGGCTACATTAATTTGGGTTCTGTCAAAAATGTAGTTTCTTATGTAAATTTAAATAATGACAAATACGGTTCGCAGGTAACGCACGCAGGCGGCATTATCGGCTCTGTAGGAAATGATAAAACAGATATTGAGAAATGTATGTACTACGGAAACATTCACCTCAATAATTCTTCCGATTGTATCGGCGGCGTAATAGCTTACTCAAACGGCGGCGCAAGAGTTAAAAACTGCGCAAACTTAGGCACAGTTACAGCAACGCAAAGCGGCGCATATGTCGGCGGTATTCTCGGCTACCTTAACAATACAAACCCGACAATTGAAAACTGCTACAATTACACAAAGATAAGCGATAACGGCAGTGGCAGACATTGCGGCGCAATTATCGGTTGGGCAAGGAATTTTAACAAGTCGAATATCGCAAACAATTATTACAACAAAGATACGGGAAACACTCCGTTCGGTACAGACAGCAAGTTGGGGTTATCGGCAAACGAAAAAACAATTTCCGAATTTAAGTGCGGTGAAGTTGCATTTAAACTCAACAACGGTGTTACCGACGGCACACAGGCTTGGTATCAGAACATAGACAACGGTCTTACTCCAGACGATTACCCCGTATTTAACGGCGGTACGGTTTATTATGCGGACTTTGACAATACATATTCAAACTTTGAGAGAACACCCGATGAGTTTGACAAGGACGACGACGGCAGATTTATTATAAAAACCTACAGCGACCTTGTAAAACTTTCACAGGTTGTAAGAACCGATTACAAGCGATACGGCGACAAGAATTATATTCTTGTAAATAATATTTACGCAGATAAAAATTCAAGCTGGGCACAGGGAATCGGCTCTGTTGCTGAAAACAAACCGTTTAACGGCACATTTGACGGCAACGGCTACAGCATAGGCGCACTTAATATTTCCGCAGGCGAATACGGCGGATTGTTTGAATTTATCGGAGAAAAAGGCATTGTAAAAGATTTGTTCGTTTATGACTGCGACTTTAAGGGCAGTGCAAAAACAGGCGGCGGAATTGCGGCTGTAAATGACGGTGTGATTGACCATTGTGTAAGCGGTTTAAACGCTGTATCGGGTACAATCTTTATCAAAAATTTAAAAATCAACGCATCGGAGCTTAACTCGATTCTTAACGCAGATGTCTGCGGCGGTGTTGCGGGTATTAACAACGGTAAAATTACAGGCACACGAAATTGCTCAATTGTAAAGGGCAACGAGTGCGGCGGTATTTCGGCAATTAACACAGGCGAAATTTACGGTTGTGCAAACACAGGCAAGACAGGACTCGATACTTCAACGGTTGCAGGCGGTTTAGTCGGCAAGAACAGCGGCAAAATCGAAAGCTCCTATAACTGCGGCAATGTACTTTGCAAAATCAATTCTGCAAAGGGTTCGATTGTCGGCTTGAACGGCATTGCGGGAACTGACGGTGTAACAGTCAAGAATGTATTTTACACAGCACAAAATTCACTCAATGCAGTAGGCACGGATTCACAGGCAAAAGCCGACAGTACAAATATTGCATACGAAAGAACGGTTGAAATGGCAAGCGCAAGCCTTGCGGATAAGTTAAACAGTGTTACAGATGACAGCATAAACTTTATTTGCTCTGACCTTAACAGAGGTTATCCGTACATCAAAGGCAACTTCCTAAAGTACAGCGTTAAATCTGTAGGCAGCGGCATTACTCTTTCGGGCAATATGCACTCGTCACTCAATGTAAGCTACACTGCTTATTCAACAGATGACGAACAGTATAAAAAATTCGAGTCGCTTATTAAGGACGGAAAAATTCTTGATTTTTACAAGGGCACACTTTCGGACAATAACGGAAACTCTGCATTTGCGGAATTTTGGTGTGACAATAATTTAAAACTCACCTTGCCGGTAAGCGGCAAAAATGTAAGCCTTGCGGTACTTGACGGCGACGGCGGCATAAAATACATAAAGCCCGACTCTTTTGAAAACGGAAAAGCAGTGTTTACATTATCACAGCCGACTGATTTTGCACTTGTGGAAACCTCGTCAAGCGGCGGCAACAACACAGGCAATACACAGATTGACAATACAACAATAAAAACGGGTGCAACCGTGATTTATACAATTTCATTTACGGCAATTATCGCTTTGCTTGCCTTTGCTGTATTGAAGAAAAGAGGACGCATTGAAAAATAAAAAAATATATTGCAATTACAGCGGCACTTATTGCTGTAATCGGAGGCTAAGCGCAGTATTAATCTACAATAACATAAACTCTCAACCTGCCGCACTTGACGCACTTTAATAAGGAGGTACTATTTATGGGTATATTTGACAGCTTAAAAAATATGACAAATAAGACTGTAAAAAACAGTGTTTCAAATGCTGTTTCGGGAGCAGTAAACAATGCAATGTACAAAAGCAAAACATTTGTATTTGCCGATTATCCGAAAAATGCAGATGAACTCAAAAAAATGCCGGAGCTTGACTTTTCGTCACCTCTTTCAACAGCGGCATTTGCAATGCTTGTGTTGCTTGAATATGATGAAAGTCCGGAAAACACAATAGAAATGCTCAATGTATTAAAAGGACCTCAGCCGATGAACGGGATGGATATTCAGTTTTTGCGTGACAGAATCAAGGGCAGGGGATATATTCCTCGCTCGTATTTTGAGGGTTCATCCGTGAAGAACGATTATACACCGAATGTTCCGTACAAAATAACCGTTTCCGAGTATGCATATACCTATCAGAGCGAGGGTTATGCAAAGGTTCAGGTTCAGTCGTCGGGAGCGGACTCACCTCGCCCGATTGAGCTTCGCAGAAAGGGCGATCAATGGTTCTTGTGGCGCAATCTTGCACTCTCCGACATACGAACTCCCGCTTCGGATGACCCTTGGGCATAAAGAAGAGATTTTTATGAAAATCAAGAAAAAAGTAAAGCGTATTTCGAGTGTTGCCCTGTGTGCTTATGCTTTTAACGGCTCTTCCGATTACAGCCGTAACCGTAAATGCATTACAACAATAAAGACGGGCGCAACCGTGATTTATACAATTTCATTTACGGCAATTATCGCTTTGCTTGCCTTTGCTGTATTGAAGAAAAGAGGACGCATTGAAAAATAAAAAAATATATATTGCAATTATAGCGGCACTTATTGTTGCAATCGGAGCGCTAAGCGCAGTATTAATCTACAATAACATAAACTCTCAACCTGCCGCACCCACACAGGGTGTGGTAGGGGAGATACGCACTGATTGGGATACAGGCATAGACGAAAACTCAAAAGGCAGTGACAATACCAAAAAAACAGGCGTGCAGATACCCGGCTACAGCACTGCTGAAATGAATGCGGGCGATACCTCTCTGCACATCAGTATCGGCAATCCAAAGTCAAATACCTGCGGCTTATACGCAACGCTAAGGCTTTCCGACGGAACTGTGCTTTATAAATCGGATTTGCTTGAACCCGGTAGCGGTCTTACAGATGTACCGCTTTCAAAGTCGCTTGAGAAAGGCGAGTATCAAGCAATGGTTTTGTATGAATGTGTAACTCTTGACGATTCGCATCAAAAACTCAATTCGGCGGAATCGGAGTTCACACTCAAAGTTAAGTAAAATACCGATAAATTCGGTAAAAATAAAGAAAGAAGTGTTTATATGAAAAAAGTAAAATTTATATCGGCAATTATGGCGGCTATGCTCGCCGCAACAGGCGTGGTTTCCGTATCGGCGGCAACCCTTACAAACGAAAATCCCGATTCTTCCACAGAAGTTACCGCAAGAATTGAGGGTACACAACCGGGAGATGTAAGCTATGTTATTACAATCCCCGATATGGTTGATTTCGGCACTCTTGCACAGCCGCAGACAGATACACAGAGCAACAAGTATCTCAACTTTGATGTGACTGCAACAGAGCTTAAACTTAACGATAACAACTTTGTATCTGTTTATATTAACGGTCAGGACATTGACGATAAGTTCTATATTACACAGAAAGACGCAACCAACCCGTTCAAAATTAAGTATGATATTTATTCGGAAAAAGTAAATGACGATAATGTTGCCGACAAAATCGCTATCAATGACGCAGGTGCTCCGGGTGCAAACGGTTTCCACTTTACAACCTTCAGCTCCGATTCACAGGGTCAGGTTCAGGAGGGTACACTTGTACTTAATCAGCAGGCACTCTACGGACAAGACCTTGACGCTATTGCAGGCGATTACAGCGGTACAATGACATTCCACAGCTCAATTGTAACAATATGATTATGAAATGACTGATTTTAAAAAATTGCTTAGCACAATTGCGGTTTGTACGGTGATTGCCGCAGTCTTTATAACGGCTACCGTTTCGGTAACGGCAAGGGATGAGGGCAGTACTCAGATTACGGCTAACATTTTATCACCGACAACTCAACCGTATTCCACAGTCCCGACCGTACCCGTACAGGATAACACGAGTATGGTAACGGGAACACAAACATATTTGCTGATAGCCTTGCTGTTGTGCATTGCATTGCTTGCATTTGTTATATTATTATTTTTTATTCACAATAAATACACGAGGTGACTATGAAAGTATTTAATTGTATTTTGGGTATTTTGACTGTTCTTGCGTCAATTTATTGCATATTTTATCCCGGACTTACATTTCTTAACATCGGTTGGATTGTAACGATAATTCTCGGATTATGGGGAATTTCCTCAATTGTTTCGTATGCAGCTTCACGCAACGACGGTAATAATAAAGAAAAAGCTTTAATGGGAACTTTAGGTCTTATAGCAGGCATAGCTGCGGCGGTTGTGTCTGCGCTCGCAATGTTTATGCCCGGCATAAGAGTGATGTTTGATATATTAATCCTTGCGATTTTTGCGGTATGGCTTATTGTAGACGGAATTTCCTCTATAGCAACATCATTCAAGGTTAAAAAATCAGGTTCAAGTGTATGGGTACTTCCGCTTATATGCGGAGTGCTCGTACTGCTTGCAGGCTTATACGGAATATTTAATCTTATATTCACAGCGCAAACACTCGGACTGTTTATGGGCATTTTGCTTATGACATACGGTATAAGACTGATTCTTTCGGCATTTAAAAATTAATTTGCTATCCACTCATTTCCCTTATATAAAACAACAGCCTCTCGGTGTTTTTACATCAAGAGGCTGTTGTGCTTTTTATATTTGGTTCCGGAGTAAATGTCGGAGTAATATCGGTAAATTATATTTTAGCAGATTGCTTTATCAATCAATTACGCTCAATTACGCTTTTTCTTTACCCTTATTTGCAAATCTTTTTGACGGTCTGTAGATAATCAACGCTATAAATATCAGCACTGCCGTTGTAGCTAAGCTGACAGGGTAAGCGGTCATTATCGTTACAAAAGTTCTGTTTGCGGGGAATACGGTATTTATCCATATTATTCGCAACACGCATACGCCTACGGTAGTGAGAATTGCAGGAACAAGCGAAAATCCGAATCCTCTTAAGTATCCCGACATTACCTCATACAGCATTGAGAATATGTAAGCTATAAAAATAATTACAAGTCTTGTATAGCCTATTTCTATTACTTCGGGGTTGTTGTTGAATATTGACAGCAAAAATTTTCCTGTTATAAGCACTATAAGTATTGCCGTGCCCGATGCAATTGCGTCTTCGATAAGGCAAAGAAAAAGAGTTTTTTTACAACGGTCAATCTTATTTGCGCCAAAGTTTTGTCCTACAAAGGTTGTGCAAGCCTGACTAAACGAGTTCATTACATTGTAAGCGATAATCTCTATGTTGAATGCCGCACTTGACGCCGCAATTACAACAGTGCCGAGGCTGTTAATCGCACCTTGAATTACAATATTCGCAACCGCAAACACCGCACTCTGTATTCCTGCGGGAAGTCCTATCTGCATAATTTTCGCAAAGACTTTTCCGTCTATTCTTAGCTTTTTAAATTCTACTTTTATGTATTTGTCGCTTTTTATGAGCTTTATATAAAGAATACCTGCGCTCACAAAATTTGCAAGCACTGTTGCGGTTGCTACTCCGTTTACCGACATTTTAAGTACGATTACGAAGAACAGATTAAGCAGTACATTCAAAATTCCCGACAGCGTAAGCGCAATAAGCGGCATTTTGGTTTCGCCTATACTTCTGAAAATCGCCGCCTCAAAGTTGTACAGCAGTATGACAGGCATTCCGAGAAAATATATTCGCAAGTACAACAGTGCAAGCTCAAGCACATCATCGGGTACATTCAGCACCGTAAGAAGTGGCTCGGCTATTATTTCGCCGATAACCGCCACCAATACACCGCCGATTACCGACACCACCATTGAGGTATGCACCGCCTTTTGTACGGTCTGCCTGTCATCTCGTCCTATGGCATTTGCTATTACAACATTTGCGCCAAGCGCTATGCCTATAAATAAATTAAGTATCAGTCCTATGATAGGACTGTTTGCGCCGACTGCCGCTACCGCTGCGGTTTTATCGGTTTGTGCAAAGTTGCCTACTATTGCTATATCGGACGCATTAAAAAGCTGTTCGAGTATTCCCGTTGCTGCAATCGGCAGGGCAAAAACGGGCAGTTTGTTCCATATACTGCCGTTGAGCATATCAAGTTTTTGCTTTTTTAATTCTTTTTCCATTCAATCCACCTTTTCGTATTCACACATAACATATATATTTCATATATAATAAATTATATTCCTTATTTTTACATTTTTCAACACCTAAGTTGTTGCATATAGACATAAGGTTTATTATAATATAAGGAAAGAAAAATTATGAAATGAAAAAATGAAATGAACATTTGCATTTATAGGGGTGGCATTATTTATGGAAATGGATAAACTAAAGCCAAAACAAAGTGCTTTTATTACAAGGGTTGGCGGTGACGGAGCATTAAGACACCATTTGCTTGATATGGGACTTACACCCGGCACTGAAATTACTTTGCAGAAAATAGCGCCGATGGGCGATCCGATTCAAATTGAAGTGAGAGGCTATGAGCTTACGCTCCGACTTGATGAGGCTAAGAAAATTGAAATTGAAAACATACACGAACGAAAAGTTGTTGCCGACAGCAAACCGCAAAGGCATAAATCTATTCCGCATCCACGAGTAGGCGAGCTTGGCGAGGCCAACGATTATCATATTCACGATGAAAGCAAAGCACTGCCGAAAGACAGCAAACTTACATTTGCGCTTGCAGGAAACCAAAACTGCGGCAAAACCACTTTGTTTAATCAGCTTACGGGCGCTAATCAGCATGTGGGCAATTTTCCGGGTGTTACCGTAGACAGAAAAGACGGCACAATTAAAAATCACCCTGAGGCAACAGTTACCGACTTGCCGGGTATTTACTCATTGTCGCCGTATTCGAGCGAAGAAATAGTTACACGAGATTTCTTGATAAAAGATAAGCCGAGCGGAATTATAAATATTGTAGACGCCTCAAACCTTGAGCGAAATCTATGCCTTACTATGCAGCTTATGGAACTTGGTATTCCTATGGTGCTTGCGCTGAATATGATGGACGAGGTGCGAGAAAACGGCGGAAGTATCAGAGTAAACGAGCTTGAGCAAATTCTCGGAATACCTGTTATTCCTATTTCAGCCGTAAAAAATGAGGGTATAGACGAGCTTGTAAGTCACGCACTTCATGTGGCAAGATTTATGGAAAAGCCGGGGCGAATAGATTTTTGCACAGACAGTGTAGATAAAAAAGACCCTGTCGGAGCGGTTCACCGCTGCATACACGCTGTAGTGCATATGATAGAGCCTGAGGCAAAGCAATCGGGACTGCCGCTGCGATTTGCCGCAACAAAGCTGATAGAAAACGATGTGCCTATTGAAAAGCTGCTTAACCTGACCGATGACAAAAAGCAGGCATTTGAGCACATTGTATCCGTAATGGAAGATGAAACGGGACTTGACCGAGAGGCCGCCATTTCGAATATGCGATTCAACTTTATAGAAAAAATGTGTCAAAAAACAGTTGTCCGTCCGCACGAAAGCAAAGAGCATAAGCGAAGTATGAAAATTGACCGATTGCTTACGGGCAGATATACCGCTATTCCTTGCTTTATTGCAATTATGGCACTCATATTCGTTATGACCTTTAACCTTGTGGGCGCATGGCTCTCTGACCTAATGAGTTTAGGCGTAGATTCTGTTATATCGCTTATAGACAACGCACTCACCGCCGTACAGATTAACCCTGTTGTGCATTCGCTTGTGGTAGACGGCATATGCAACGGTGTGGGCAGTGTAATCAGCTTTTTGCCTACAATCGTAACTCTGTTTTTCTTTTTGTCTATTCTTGAGGATACAGGTTATATGGCAAGGGTTGCCTTTGTAATGGATAAGCTGTTAAGAAAAATAGGACTGTCGGGCAGAAGTTTTGTGCCAATGCTTATAGGCTTTGGCTGTTCTGTTCCTGCAATTATGTCAACACGAACACTCTCAAGCGAAAGAGATAGAAAAATGACAATCCTGCTCACTCCGTTTATGAGTTGCAGTGCAAAACTGCCGATTTATTCGCTGATTATAAGCGTATTTTTCCCAAGGCAGTATCAGGCGCTTGTAATGGTGGGACTATACATATTCGGCATTATTTGTGCCATTATTTATGCTTTGATTTTAAAAAGCACAAAGTTCAAGGGCGAGCCTGTTCCGTTTGTAATGGAGCTGCCAAATTACCGACTTCCATCGGTAAAGAGCGTTGTGCATCTCATTTGGGAAAAGGCAAAGGGATTTATAGAAAAGGCATTTACAATTATTTTTGTAGCGTCAATTATAATTTGGTTTTTGCAGACCTTTGACGCAAGATTTAATGTTGCCGAATCACCCGAACAGAGCCTGCTTGCAATGATTGGCAGCTTGGTTGCTCCTATTTTTGCTCCGCTCGGATTTGGCGATTGGCGAGTATCAACAGCTCTCATTACAGGCTTTACAGCAAAAGAAAGCGTTGTGTCTACACTTACTGTACTTATGGGCGGAAATGCCGAGCTTGTAAGTACATTGTTTACTCCTTTTACCGCCGCTGTATTCCTTGTATTTACTTTGCTTTACACTCCTTGCGTTGCCGCTATTGCAACCGTAAAGCGAGAAATGGGCGGCACTAAGGCGGCTGTCGCAACTGTTATTATTCAGTGCGCAATCGCATGGTGTGTGGCTTTTCTTATTCACGCAGTCGGTCTTGCCTTTGGCTTGGCTTAACGGAGGGCGAATATGGATATACCGAGTATTATAATTTTAGTAATTGTAGCTCTTTTGGTTATTCTCGCCGTAAGAAAAGCTAAAAAGGATATGATGATTTCAAAGTGTGGCGGTAATTGCTCAGCCTGCACGCTAAAATGCAATAAAAAATAATTTAAGCAAGGCGGTTTAATTTCCGCCTTGCTTTTTTGTGATTACCAAATGGCATAGCAAGCAATTTGAAATAGGCATTAGACATTTGTAAAACAAAGGAGTATAATATAAATACAGTTTAAATACAAGCTGAATTTCTTTGAAAGGTTGATTATAATGAAAAAGTTAATAGCATATTTTTCGCCAAGCGGTAACACTAAGGCAATGGCAGAAAAACTTGCAAAGGCAACAGGCGCAGACTTGTTTGAAATCAAGCCGCAGACGCCTTACACAAGAGCCGACCTTGACTGGACAAACAAAAACAGCCGTTCTTCGGTTGAAATGAACGATAAAAGCTATCGTCCGCAGATTGCTCAGCTTCCTAACAGTCTTGCAAATTACGATACAATTTTTATCGGTTTCCCAATCTGGTGGTATGTTGCTCCAACAATTATCAACACATTTGTAGAAAATGTTGACTTAGACGGTAAAAAGGTTATTCCGTTTGCAACTTCCGGCGGCAGCGGAATGGGTAAGACTTTGGCAAATCTAAAGCCGAGCTGCCCGGGCGCAAATTGGGTTGAGGGTAAAGTAATCAACGGTATGAGCGAAAAAGCCCTTGCCGATTGGGCAGAAAAACTTTAATTTAATAAGGTAAAGCTATGCATAGGCTGTATGAGTGTTGGTGCGACGGAGAAAACTATGACGGCGCACGACCATGTAATTTTGATTGGATAAAGAACCTTAGAGAGGAATGTGAAAAGTACAATGTCACTTTTTGCTTTATAGAAACGGGTACTGTGTTTATCAAAGACAGCAAAACTTATCTTATGCCGAAAAAACAGCTTCAAAGCAAGATGGCTTATAAATCTAAAATGAATTTAAGCGAAAAACCGATCGAATGGAAACTTTGCGATAACTTCGGTGACAAAATCCCGAAAAATAAGCTCTATGTGCCATTAAGCGAAAATTAAAATACAGATAAATATTTTACATTATGCTTGACAGTGTATGATTATTTTTTATATAATTGTAACAGTTTGTTTTTAGGAGAGTTTCTATGGAAAGAGAAAGTTTTAAGTCACGGCTTGGATTTATTCTTGTAAGTGCGGGCTGTGCAATCGGCATCGGCAATGTTTGGAGATTCCCGTATGTTGCAGGTGAAAACGGCGGCGGTCTTTTTGTTTTGCTTTACCTCGTTTTCCTCGTTCTTATGGGTATTCCCGTATTGACAATGGAGCTTGCAGTGGGCAGAGCAAGCCGAAAAAGCGCCGTGCTCGGCTACAAAAAACTTGAAAAGCCAAAAAGCAAATGGCATATTCACGGTTGGTTCTGTATGCTTGGCTGTTATCTGCTGATGATGTACTACACAACCGTTTCGGGGTGGATGACAAGCTATTTTTACAAATTTGCAACAGGCACTTTTGAAAGCGGAATGACCTCTGAGCAAGTCAGCGGTGTATTCTCTCAGTTGCAGTCAAACCCGATTGAAATGGTTATATGGATGGCTATTATTACCATACTCGGCTTTTTGGTGTGCAGCAGAGGTATTCAAAAGGGAATAGAAAAGGTGAGCAAGGTTATGATGATTGCTTTGCTTGTGCTCATTCTCGCACTTGCCGTAAACAGCATTTTGCTTAGCGGTGCAGGCGAGGGACTTAAGTTTTATCTTGTTCCCGATTTTGAAAAAGTATCCGAAATAGGTATCGGCAACATTGTTTCCGCCGCTATGAATCAGAGCTTTTTCACACTCAGCCTCGGCATTGCGGCTATGGAAATCTTCGGCAGCTATATGTCTAAGGACAATACTCTTCCGGGCGAGTCCGTGAAAATCTGCGCACTCGATACTTTTGTGGCAATTATGGCGGGACTTATTATTTTCCCTGCGTGTTTCTCATACGGAGTTGAGCCCGACCAAGGCCCTGCACTCATATTCATTACCTTGCCAAATGTATTTGTAAATATGGCAGGCGGAAGAATTTGGGGCACACTGTTCTTTTTGTTTATGACTTTTGCGTGTTTTTCAACTATCATTGCCGTTTTTGAGAATATCATTTCGTTCTGGATTGATATGTTCGGCATCAGCCGTAAGAAGTCGGTAGTCATAAATGCGGTTATTATTCTTATTGCAAGTTTGCCTTGTGTGTTCGGATTTAATATTTGGAGCGGTTTTGAGCTGTTTGGTCAGAATGTTCTCGGTATGGAGGACTTCCTTGTAAGCAATATTTTGTTGCCTGTCGGCTCGCTTATTTATCTGCTGTTCTGCGTTACAAAATTCGGTTGGGGATTTGACAATTACCTTACTGAATGTAATACAGGCAAGGGTATGAAATTTGCAAGATTTTTAAAGCCTTATTTCCAATTTGTACTCCCGATTCTTGTGCTTATTGTACTTGTACAGGGCTTTATAAAATAATTTAAAATCAAATCTCCCGATATTGCATTAATCTTGCGTATCGGGAGATTTTTTTGTCTAAACAGTTAGTTAAACCGTAATTCTAAAATTCTCAAAAATATTTTCAGAAAAATTATTGCAATTAGTGCAACTTTTACCTTTTTTGAAATGTAATTGAGGTGATAATTTTGAAAAACATTAAAAACTTTTTTACATTACCAAACGAGGTTTTCTGCCTTATGCTCACTTCGTCTGAGCTTGCCGTTCTAAGCTATCTTGTGCGTTGCAGTGACGATACGGGAATGTGTTTTCCGTCGGTACACACCATTGCAACCGCCTGCGCAATGTCAGACAATACAGTACGCAAGTGTGTGCGAAAACTTGAGGACAGAGAGATTATCTCAAAGTCCGGCGGCTTTCGTGCGAGCAAATTCGGCAAGGAGCAGAACACTTCTTTTATATATGAACTCAACCCGAGTTTTTACAACGAAGGTTTTGCAAGAGCAAATCTTGTGGATTATTTTACAAAGAGAAACGCTCAACCTTAAAAAATCAATGCAGTAGGGTGCTTAAAATTTTGAGGATAACCGCTTTATTTTTTGCACCTGCCTGCTTCATAATCTGAACCCTAATAAAACTAAATAAAGAAAACTTATTAAAAAATACTAACTGAACATTCGCAGTCGGTCGCCGATTGTGAGTGCTTTTTGTATTTTCTCCGTTTAAGTATTTTACTGCAATATAACAGTGAATTTTATATGCTGAAAAGCATTATTTTTAAAAAAATTGAGTAAACTTTTTTGGAGGATAATTTAGCGTTAGCTAAATTTCAATGCCCGACCGACACTCCGCTAAAACATAATTTATTGAAAATTTTGACAAAAAAAGTGCCCTGCATATGGCAAGGCACTTAAGTTTTAACAATTATTCTTCTGTATTTTCGCACTGTACCGGCTTTTCGGTTGATTCGGCAGTTTTTTCTGTAACAGTTTCTTCTGTCTTTTCTTCTGCTTTCTCTTCAACCTTTTCCTCTGCGACAGGTGCGGATTCTTTGGGTTCTTCAGCTTTTGGTTCTTCTGCGGTTTCGGGAGCTTTTGTTTCTTCGGCTTCATTTGCAAGTTCCGCAATATCGTCGCCGTCAAGGCACAGGTCAAGCTCTTCAAGGAGCATTGCGTTTTGTTTTTTCTTGTGCTGTTTTATAGCAAACACGGTAGCTGATACTGCTACAAGTGCGCCAAGTGCACCGGCTGCGGCGCAAATTAATTTTTTATTATCATCCATATTAAACACCTCATCAATTATGTTTTTATTTTTGTTCAATAATTATTCAAAATAAAAATGCTTATTAAAATGAATTATCACTTTAATAAGCATATTATATCATAAATTTTATGCAATGCAATACTTAATTTGCAAAATTTGTCAATAAATTTTGAGCGTTTTGCACATAATCAAAACGTTCTGTCGATTAATATACAAAAACTAAAAATATATTTATAATCATTTTGAATATTCGCAATAGTTTCCCAAAAAGCTGAATTCAGGCATTTCCGCACTTAACTGTGCTATAAGGTCTGTAACCTCTTTACTGCTTACATTGCCTGAAAAATCAAGGTAAAACAGGTATTCAAACCCCTCGTCACTGCTTGGGCGTGGGCGAGATTCAATTTTCGTAAGGTTAAGACCGAGAGAATTAAATCTGCAAAGTAAGCCGTAAAGCGAGCCCGTAACATGAGGAAGTGAGAAACAAAGGCTGATTTTGTTTGAATCGGGTGTGATGAACAGCTTTTTGGAAATAACAATAAATCTTGTTGTGTTTTTATCGTTATCCTGCAAATGATTGTCAAGCACTTTTAAACCGTATTCCTCTGCCGCCTTGTATGAGCAGATAGCCGCAACATTAAGGCGCTTTTCCTTTGCCACATCACGAGCGGCAATTGCTGTATTTGAACATGGTGTAGAGTCAAAATTATTTTTTGCAATGTAGTCTGCACACTGTGAAAGTGACTGCGGATGCGACCATACCTTTTCAATATCCGAAAACTCTGCCTGTTTTAAACCTCCAAGACAGTAATCAATAGGCAAATCAAGTGCGCCGACAATGTAAAAACGGTGCTTAAGTATTAGGTCATATACGGCAGAAACCGAGCCTGCGTTTGAGTTTTCAACAGGAAGTACGCCGAATGTAATTTCTCCTTTATCAACTGCGTCAAAAACATCACCGAAAGACTTATAGCAATGTGCCTCCGCATCGGGGAACAGTCGTATTGTTGCCTCGTGACCGTTAGCTCCTTTAATGCCCTGATAACCGACTTTAACATTGGTTTTCGGTATCTCGGTTTCAACATTGCTGATAACCTCTTTTATATCTGCACCACTGCCGACAATATTATGTTGTAAAGCTCTTGAAAGCTCCATAATATTTGAGTAAAGCAGTCTTGCGTATGAACCGTACTCGCCGCCACGCTCTTCGATAGCGTCAAGAATTTCGTTTTCTCTTGCCTGATTCAGAACAGGAATATTGTTGGCTTTTTTGTAATTACCTACCTCTTTGGCACAATCCATTCTCTTTTTGAAAAGTTCAATAATCTGTTCATCTATACTGTCAATTTCAGTTCTGATTTCTGAAAGATTTCTCATTTTATTCATCCTTATTATAAAAGATTTAATATAGCAACGGCTGTGACAGCCTCAATAACAGGCACGGCTCTCGGTACAATACACGGGTCGTGTCTGCCGTTTATAACAAGTTTTGCATTTTCTTTTTTCTGCAAATCGACTGTGTCCTGTTCTTTAGAAATAGACGGAGTAGGCTTTACTCCTGCTTTGAATATAACAGGCATACCGTTTGTGATACCGCCGAGAATACCGCCGCAGTTGTTGGTTTTTGTTACAACTTTGCCGTCTTTGTATTCAAAAGGATCATTGGACTGTGAGCCACGCATTTTAGAGAGTTCAAAGCCTTTGCCGAATTCAATGCCCTTTATTGCAGGCACACCGAAAACAGCTTTTGCGATTACACCCTCAACACCCTCAAACATCGGCTCGCCTATGCCTGCCTCAATTCCGCTTACGGCACATTCGATTGTACCGCCGATACTGTCCTGAGCAAGTCTTGCCGATTCAACTTCTGCACGCATTTTTTCTTCGACCGAATCGTCAATAAGTGCAAAAGAGCTGTTGTTTAATTTATTTATAAGTTTGTCGTCAATAGAAACAGGGTTAAAAGATTTGTCGTTTACATTGCCGATGCTTGCAATATGAGCGGCAATTTTAATACCTTTTTCTTCAAGAATCTGACGGCAGATTGCACCCGCAAAAACTATAGGAGCGGTAAGTCTGCCCGAAAAATGACCGCCGCCGCGAATATCGTTGCTTGCGTTATATTTAACATAAGCCGTGTAGTCGCTGTGACCCGGACGAGGACAATTGAGAAGATTGCCGTAGTCGCCGCTTTTTGTGTTTGTATTTTCAATTACCGCACATAACGGTGCGCCTGTAAGAGTATCTCCAAGCATACCGGAAAGTACCTTTGGCAGGTCGCTTTCTTTGCGTGGGGTTGCGGTTTTGTCTTTGCCGGGAGCTCGTCTTGACATCTGAACAAGCACTTTGTCCATATCAATTTTTACGCCGGCAGGAAGTCCGTCGATTACAACTCCTATACCGTTGCCGTGGCTTTCGCCAAAGACAGAAATTTTTATTTTTTCACCGTAGGTCGAGGACATTTGCCTTTCCTCCTATGCTGTTATAGTCTATATAAAAATCGGGGTAGCTTTTGTTAATGCTCATTGCAAAAGTGGCGGTTATATCTTCATCACTTCTTGCGGCGCAAACAGCGGCAGACATAACGATTCTGTGATCGTTGTAGCCGTTTACATTTCCTCCTTTAAGAGAAGAAACCCCTGTGATTTCAAGTCCGTCCGAAAGTTCCTTTACTTTGCCGCCGAGATTATTCAGCAATTCGGCGGTGGCTTTAAGTCGGTCACATTCTTTTATTCTTAATCTTTCGGCATTGATAATCTTTGTCGTGCCCTCTGCAAATGCCGCACATACCGAAAGTACGGGAACAAGGTCGGGAATTTGAGATGCGTCAATGGTGATTGCCTTTAATTCCCCTTTTTCAACAGTTACTTCGTTGTCAAGCTGAGTAACTTTAGCGCCGAATCGGGTAAGAATTTCAGCGCATTTCTTGTCGCCCTGCGTGGAATCCTTTGCAACTCCCTTTACGGTTACTTTACCGCTGACAGCGCCGAGTACCATAAAGAAAGCCGCCTGTGACCAGTCACCGTCTGTTGTATAGTCGCAAGTCTTATATGATTGACCGCCTTTAATATGCCAGCCTTTTTCTGTGGCTTGAATATTCACACCAAATTGTTTCATTGTGCGGATAGTCATTGCAATGTAGCCAACGCTTTCAAGCGGGGAAGTGAGTACAATTTCGCTGTCACCCTCAAGAATCGGCAGAGCAAGCAAAAGTCCTGTGATGAACTGTGAGCTTACATTGCCGGGAATTTCAAAAATTCCGCTTTTCAGCTGACCTTTGATTTCAAGGGGAAGTCCTCCCTCGGTTTTGCAGACGGTACCCGCCTTTGGCAAAGCCTCTGTAAATATTCCGATAGGGCGTTGCGGAAGTTTGCCTTTGCCCACAAATGTTGCGTTAATATTGCCGACAGCGGCAATCGGAATAAAAAATCTTAATGTACTGCCGCTTTCTCCGCAATCAAGCAAAGCGGTTTTGTTTTTATACATATTTGTGCCGTCAACTGTGAGAACATTGTTTTCAAGTACAGCGTCAGCGCCAAGTGCTTTAATACAGCCGATAGTTGCCTTAATATCGTTTGAAAGGGCAACGGGAGAAATTCTGCTTACTCCGTTTGCCATGGCTGCGCAGATTATGGCTCTGTGAACATCACTCTTTGACGGCGGTACATTTACAGTTCCGTTTGGAACAAACGGGCTGAATTTTACATCAGACATATGTATCCTCCAATCAGGTTGTGATAAAGTCGCAGAGATTGGCAAGTTCAACTTTCTTTGTAAAGCTGTCGCCTATTTTTGTTAAAAGTACAAGGTCAATTGAGCTGCCTGCTGTCTTTTTATCGCCTTTTGCAGCCTGTGCCATCTGCTCAAAGGTAGATTTATCTGTAGTCGGCAGACCGTATTTTTTGCAAAGTGCACAAATTTTGTCGGCTGTGCCTTTTTCGGTAATTCCGTGTTTTTCGCCTGCTTTTGTAATAAGCACCATACCGATTGCGACAGCCATTCCGTGGCTTATGCCTTTAAAGTTATAGATTTTTTCAATAGCGTGTCCGAGAGTGTGACCGAAGTTTAAGAGCTTTCTTTCGCCTGCCTCTTTTTCGTCACGGTTTACAACATCACGCTTTATTGAAACGCAGATTTCGATAATATCTTCAATATGCTCAAGTGCATTTTGATTTTCAAGATTTTCAAAGAGTTTTTCGTCTTTAATGCACCCGTATTTTATAACTTCACCCATACCGTCGCAAATATAATCATCGGTAAGGGTTTTGAGCGTGTCGGGGTCAATCAATACGGCAATAGGCTGATGAAATGCGCCGACAAGGTTTTTGCCCTGCGGTAAATCAACGCCTGTTTTTCCGCCTACAGATGAATCAACCTGTGAAAGGAGAGAGGTAGGAATCTGAATGAAATCAATTCCACGCAGATAGCTTGCAGCGGCAAAGCCTGCCATATCGCCCACAACACCGCCGCCGAGTGCTACAACAATATCTTTTCTTGTCATAGAAAATTTTGCAAGTGTGTTGTACATTTCCGCAATAGAGCCGAGGTGCTTTTGCTCTTCACCTGCTTTAAAAATATGTGTTGCAACTTTAAATCCCTCTTTTTCAAGAGAATTTTTCACTCTGTCCATATAAAGCGGAGCAACATTGCTGTCTGAAATTATAGTAACCTTTTCTGCCTTTGAAAGAGCCTTTGCGTATTCGCCGCATTTGTCAAGTATTCCTCTTTCAATGCAAATATCATACGGCTTGCCCGTATCTACTCTGACTGTTCTCATAATGCACCTCAATTCTATTCGCCGAGAGCAGTTTTTACCTTGTGTCCCTGCTCCAATAATTCTGCAAGAGTTTCTCTGTCTTCTGCTTTGATTGCGTCTTTAATTTTTGTAATATTGTCAATGAGTATGTCAAGCTCGGTAATAAGCGGTTCACGATTCTCAAGGAAAAGTTCGCTCCAAAGTTGTGAATTGATATTTGCAACTCGTGACACATCACGATAACTGCCGGCTGAAAATCCCTTATGATTTGGACAGCACGGACTCATTACATAAGAACAAGCCAACACATGGGGGAGCTGTGAGGTGAATGCAATCATTCTGTCGTGTTCTTCGGGAGTGGTAATTTTAACTGTGCCAAAACCGATTTTTCTTGCAAGATTGGCAAGAATTTCAATTTTATCCTCAGGTGCTCCGCACGGAGTAATTATGTAGCTTGCGTTCTTATACAGGTCAGCCTCCGAAACATCAAATCCGTTGGTTTCTTTGCCTGCCATTGGGTGACTGCCAATGAATACAAAGCCGTATTTTTTTGAAAGAGCAGAAAGACTTGGGCAAATTGCTCGCTTAATTCCCGAACTGTCGGTTACAATAGCGCCGCTTTTTATATAGCTGCCGTATTTTTCTATGAAATCTACCGCAGCCTGCGGATAAAGTGCCAAAATTATAATATCACATTCACCGAGGCTTTCGGGAGTACCGATTTTGTCGATTGCGCCCGCCTCAAGCGCCTTTTCTGCTGTTGCCTGCGTTCTGTTAATACCGATTACAAAGTTGTCGGTATATTTTTTTATAGCCTTGCAAAAGCTGCCGCCTATAATACCAAGACCGATAACGGCAATGTTCATTTTTCAGTGCCTCCGAATAAATATATAAAATTATTTGCTGTTGATTTTGTCAATTGAGCTTTTGAGTGCAAATACTTTCTTTGCAACCTTATCAAACTGTTCGGGTGTGAGTGACTGCGCACCGTCCGAAAGAGCGTGCGGCGGGTCATTATGAACCTCAATGATAAGACCGTCTGCGCCTGCGGCAACTGCCGCCATTGCAAGCGGCTCAACAAGCCATGACTTGCCTGCTGCGTGGCTTGGATCAACGATTACAGGAAGATGTGAAAGAGCCTTTACAACAGGAATTGCGGAAATATCAAGTGTATTTCTTGTAAATGTTTCGTATGTTCTTATGCCTCTCTCACAAAGAATAACCTTGTCGTTGCCGCCTGCCATAATGTACTCGGCACTCATAAGCCATTCTTCAATGGTAGCGGAAAGACCTCTCTTTAAAAGAATAGGTTTGTCAATCTTGCCGAGTTCTTTTAAAAGCTCAAAGTTCTGCATATTTCTTGCGCCAACCTGAATAATGTCAACATTCTCGAACATATCAATGTGAGATGCTCTCATAATTTCGGTAACAATAGGAAGTCCTGTTTCTTTTCTTGCAATCTTTAAGAGGTCAAGACCTTCTGCTTTTAAGCCCTGGAAAGCGTACGGTGAGGTTCTCGGCTTGAATGCGCCGCCTCTTAAGAATGTTGCGCCCGATGCCTTTACGCTCTTTGCAATATCGACAATTTGAGTTTCGCTTTCAACTGAGCATGGACCTGCCATAATGTGCAGACTGCCGCCGCCGATTGTTATATCATCATTGATTTTGATTTTTGTATCGTCCGGGTGGAACTTTCTGTTAGCCTTTTTGTACGGTTCCTGAACTCTCTTAACATTTTCTACAATGTCTTGAGCGTCAATGTAGTCCATATCAATTTTAGTAGTGTCGCCGATAAGTCCGAGAACTGTTGAATGCACACCTTCCCATTTATTTACTTTTACATTGTATTCCTCTTTGAGCATATTTGTAAAATTCATAATCTGCTCGGGTGAGGCTGACGGTTTTAATACAATAATCATTTTTTTAAACTATCCTTTCATTCCCATTTAAATAATTTATACATATTTTACCACTTTAAAGCGTTGCAGTCAACCCTGTAATATGCGTAATTATTTTTCTTGCGTATCAATAGCGTTAAGGATTGCATATGCTGTTTTGAGCGGAGTGCTTTTGCCGCTCACCGTTATGTCAGCGGCAGAAAGATATATCGGAAGTCGCTTTTCATAAAGCTGACGCATTGCTTCATCCTTGTCAGGACGCTGTAAAAGCGGTCTTGTTGTATCGTTTTTAAGTCTTTGTTTTATAATGTCAAGCGGAACATCGAGCAGAACTATTTTGTCCTTTCCTCTGAAAGCGTCAATATTTCTTTGGAAAGTAAAAGCACCTCCGCCGGAGGCAATTACAAGTCCTTTTGTATCTGCAAGCTCCAAACAAGCCTCGTGCTCCATATCTCTGAAACGGTTTTCACCGTATTTTTCAAAGATTTCGGATACTTTCATTCCTGCCTTTTCTTCAATGTAAGAGTCCATATCAACGAACTTTCTGCCTGACTTACGGGCAAGATTTCTGCCGACGGTTGTTTTTCCGCAACCCATAAAGCCACATAAAACTATATTATTCACTTAAAATCCTCCAAAATTATCTGTTCTTTAACTCGTCAGACGCTGCAATGCATATCTTTTCGATTTCGGCGGGGTCATAAACGGAGCCGTCCCATATTTCGTGTGAAACAACAGCCTGCCATACAAGCATTGACATACCGCCGACAGCGTTTGAACCGTTAGCTTTTGCTTTTTGGATAAGTACGGTTTCGAGCGGATTATATACTGCGTCAAAAACATTTTTGCACTTTGCGATAACTTCATCGCTTACGGGCTGATTTTCAACATTAGGGAACATTCCTATAGGAGTTGCGTTGATAAGTACATCAATGTCGCCGTTAAGCTCACTGATAAGACAGTATGACGGTTGAGAACCGATAACAGTGCTCTTAATTTCTTCGCAAAGTTTCTTTGCAATTTCGACATCTTCCAATCTTACTGCAAAAAGAACGGGAATGTTTTTGAGAACAACCTCATAAGCCATTGTTCTTGCAACGCCGCCGCAGCCTAAAATTACAACTCTGCCGTTTAATTTGATTTTTGCCGCATCAAGAGCCTTTAAAAATCCGTCGGGATCTGTGGTGTAGCCTTTTGCTGTGTAATCTCTGTTGTCAACAGTGTTTACACTGCCGTACATATTTGCTTTTTCATCAATTTCATCAAGATACTGAATAATATTCTGCTTGTGAGGAATTGTAATGTTATAGCCGCTCAATTTAGACAGAATGTGGTCGTATTCATATCCGAGACTTTCCGGAGCAACATCAAGTTTTGTATAAACGGCGTCGATTCCTGCAAGCTCAAACAATTTTGTATGTATAAAAGGTGACATAGTATGTCCGATAGGATGACCGATTACTGCGTATTTTTTAGTACTCATAAAAATATACCCCCTAAAAAAATTTTTGGTAAAAATAGAAAAATTTTAAAATTCTATTGACAAAAGAATAAATAAACAATAATATAATCTAAGAAGCAAACCGATTACTCGATTGCTTATTCCATTGTAGCATAAAATATGTACTTTTGTCCATAATTACAATGGATACATTAAATATTTTTTTATTATGGGAGGAATTCCAATGGTATTGGAAAAAGTTAAGGCAATTCTTGCTGAGCAGTTCGATGTTGAAGAAGATAAGGTAACAGCTGATACAGATTTACAGGAAGATCTCGGCGCTGATTCACTTGATGTAGTAGATTTACTTATGTCAATTGAAGACGAGTTCGGTGTAGAAGTTCCCGATGATGAGATTGAGAACATCAAGACTGTTGGTTCACTTGTTTCTTACATTGAGGCAAATGCATAATTGAATTAAAAACTTGAGGTCAGGCGGTTTGTCTGACCTCTTTTACTTTTTATAATAAAAATAATGTCGGTACTTGCAAAAAAAATTAATTATAGTATAATAGAAATGTTATAATACACGAATATTTCTTAAGTTGGAGGAATGAAAATGGCAGACAACAAAAAAATGGTTGAAGCTATTACAAGCAGAGATGAAGACTTTGCTAAATGGTACACTGACATTGTAAAAAAAGCCGAGCTTGTTGATTATTCAGGCGTTAAGGGATGTATGGTTATCCGTCCTTACGGTTATGCTATTTGGGAGAATATACAGGCTGACCTTGACAGACGATTTAAAGAAACAGGTCACGAAAATGTATATATGCCTATGTTTATCCCTGAAAGCCTTTTACAGAAAGAAAAGGATCATGTAGAGGGTTTTGCACCTGAATGTGCATGGGTAACTATAGGCGGCAGTGAAAAACTTAACGAGCGCCTTTGTGTTCGCCCTACTTCGGAAACTCTTTTCTGCGAGCATTATCAGAAAATTATCAACACATACAGAGATCTTCCAAAACTCTACAATCAGTGGTGCAGTGTTGTAAGATGGGAAAAAACAACCCGTCCTTTCCTCAGAACTTCCGAATTCCTTTGGCAGGAAGGTCACACAATGCATGCAACGGCAGAAGAGGCAAAGGAAGAAACACTCCGTATGCTCCATGTTTACGAGTCATTCTATAAAGAAGTTCTTGCTATTCCGGCTGTAATCGGCAGAAAGACAGAGAAAGAAAAGTTTGCCGGTGCAGAAGAAACCTATACAATTGAGCCGATGATGCACAACGGTGTTGCTCTCCAGGGCGGTACATCACACTACTTTGGCGATGGCTTTGCAAAGAGCTTTGGCATTACATTTACAGGTAAAGACAATAAGCAGCATTATCCGCACCAGACATCATGGGGTGTGTCAACAAGAATGATCGGCGCTATCATTATGGTTCACAGCGATGATGACGGTCTTGTGCTCCCGCCGAGAATTTCACCTGTACAGGTTGTAATTATTCCTGTTGCACAGCATAAGGAAGGCGTACTTGACAAGGCTTACGAACTTAAGGCAGAGCTTACAAAGCGTTTCAGAACTAAACTTGACGACAGCGACCACGCTCCGGGCTGGAAGTTTGCTGAGTATGAGATGAAAGGCGTGCCTGTAAGAGTTGAGATTGGACCTAAGGATATAGAAAAGGGTCAGTGCGTAGTTGTAAGAAGAGATACCCGTGAGAAGTATTTTGTACCGCTTGAGGGACTTTCCGATTATATTGCAGAGCTTCTTGATACAATTCACAACGATATGTACGAAAGAGCACGCAAGAATACAGAAGAAAAAACATTTACAGCAACAAACTTTGACGAATTTGTTGATACCGCCAAGAATCACCCGGGCTTTATTAAGGCTATGTGGTGCGGCGACAGCGCTTGTGAAGATAAACTCAAGGACGCTACAGGCGGTGTTAAGAGCCGTTGCATTCCTTTTGTCGAGGAGCACATCAGCGATGTTTGTGTATGCTGCGGCAAACCTGCTAAGCACCAGGTTTATTGGGGCAAGCAGTATTAATTGATTTTATATTTGAAATGTATAAGGAGGTGCTGAGGCTATGCCGATTAAGGTTCAGAGCAATTTGCCGGCAATAAAGGTACTTGAGTCTGAGAATATTTTTGTTATGCCAAACGAAATAGCGATAAAGCAGGATATTCGTCCGCTTAAGATTATTATTTTAAACCTGATGCCGACAAAAATTACAACCGAAACCCAGCTTCTAAGACTTTTGGGCAACAGTCCTCTACAGGTTGACATTGAGCTTTTGCAGATGGCATCGCATACATCAAAAAACACCTCACCTCATCACCTGACTACTTTTTATAAAACCTTTGACCAAATAAAGAATGAAACCTTTGACGGTATGATAATCACGGGCGCACCGGTTGAACAGCTTGAGTTTGAAGATGTTGACTATTGGGAAGAGCTTTGCAAGATTATGGAATGGTCAAAGCACAATGTTTATTCCACACTCCACATTTGTTGGGGTGCGCAGGCGGGTTTGTATTATCATTACGGTATCCAAAAGCATAAACTTAAGGAAAAGTTAAGCGGTATTTATAATCATACGATTTTAGACCCGCATCATCCGCTTATGCGTGGCTTTGACGATACTTTCTGTATTCCTCATTCAAGGTATACGGGAGTAAGGGAAGATGATATACGCAGAAACAGTGCACTTGAAATCCTTGCAGTGTCAGAGCTTGCGGGAGTGGCTATAGTTACCAATAAATCCGGCAGACAGGTATTTGTAATGGGACACGCCGAGTATGACAGAGATACCCTTGCAAGCGAGTATTTTCGTGATGAGAACAAGGGAATCAATCCGAAAGTTCCGTACAATTACTTTCCAAATGACGATGCGTCGCTCACACCGCCAATGGTGTGGAGAAGTAACGCAACCTTGCTTTTCACAAATTGGCTTAACTATTATGTATATCAGGCAACACCGTACGATTTACAGGACTTGCTTGAAAAATATCCGCATTAAACTAAAAACCATGAGCAGTTCATTTTGGACTGCTCTTTTTGTATGCTTATAAATATCTGTTGACAAATACGAATAAATTGATATAATAGTATTAGTTAATTAGATAATTAACTAATTAACTAATACATAAAAGGGGTGATTTTTATGGGAGATGTATGGAAAGCTTTGGCTGACCCTACAAGGCGAAAAATACTTAAACTTTTAAAAAAGGATAGTTTAAATGCCGGAGAAATTGCTGCGGAATTTAATATGACCAAACCATCAATAAGTAATCATCTCAGTATTTTAAAGCAAGCTGACCTTGTGGAGTCGGAAAAAATCGGTCAAAATGTAATTTATTCGTTGAAAACAAGCGTATTGGAAGATATGTTAAAAATGTTGTCCGATTTAACAGGCAGAGAGGATAAATAATATGAAAAAATATATTTTGTTAATTATATCATTGATTAATATTGCTGTAACAGGTGTTTTTATTGCTTTTAATCCAAATGAAGAGTTGCCCTCACATTATAATGTTAATGGGATTGCAGATGCCTATTCATCAAAATGGATGCTTTTATTTATTCCGAGTATTCTTGTATTGTTTTCAATTATATATGCGATTTACGCAAAGGTTAAAGAAAATGATGAAAACTATAAGTCGTACCGAAAATATGCCGTAAGATGTATAGTATCAATTTTTGCTTTTTTGTTTTTATTTTTTTGGATGCTGATTGCACTGGTATTGCAAAATAAAGTAAATATAGATAATCTGTTTTTACCGTTAACTTGTATTTTTATGGGCTGTATGTTTGTTTATTTATTCAATTTAATGCCTAAAATAAAGCAAAATTCTTTGCTTGGCATACGAACAAACGCCACATTGAGCAGTAAATCCGTTTGGAAAAAAGTACATCGCTTTGCAGCTTATTTTGGAGTGATTTGTGGAATTGCAGTAATAATATTAGGCATAATTTCGTTATTCGTAATAAATATAAGTAATGTATTGTTCTTTATATCAATTATTATAGTATTGGTAAGCGCAATAGTTCCTGCAATATACGGAGAAATAATATATTCAAAGGAAAGAACATCAAATAATTACATAGAATAAACATTATAAAATCCCGATAAGGCAAAAAATTCACCTTATCGGGATTTTTACAATTTACAAGACAGTTGCAGAGCTAAACGCTCATTTTTTCTCGTATGAGGGCAAGAATTTTGCGTTCTCTGCGGCTGATCTGCACCTGCGTCATTGCAAGGCAGTCGGCGGTTTGTGATTGGGTTTTATTCTGAAAATAGCGCAGATGTATAATCTGTCTGTCACGCTCATCAAGTTCGGCAATTGCATCATTAAGGCTCAACCGTTCGGTGATTTCTTCTTGCGAATCGCTTACGGGTATGTCTATTCGGGAATTTCCCTCATCATCATAATCGGCATTAAGGGATAGGGGAGAAGAGCCGGCAGAAAGCGCCTCGCAAATCTTATCTTCACTTACATTCAAAGCCTGCGAAAGCTCGGTAACGCTCATTTCTCTGCCGTTGTTTTTTTCGTACTCGGTATTAAGTCTGCAAATTTTCATTGAAAGTTCCTTAAGAGTGCGACTAACCCGTACAGAACCTCCGTCACGAAATATACGCTTGATTTCTCCCAATATAACCGGTACGGCATAGGTAGAGAATTTTAGTCCACGGCTTTCGTCAAAACGCTCTACGGCTTTTGCAAGTCCCAAACAACCTGCCGAAAACAGTTCTTCGTATTCCACTCCTTTGCCTGTAAAATGCTTACAGCAGGAATGGACAAGTCCCATATGCTTTTGTGCGAGAGAGTTTTTATCCCCGATAATATCACCACGGCTTTCCGACATACCGTTTAACGACCTCTTGAAAGGAATCTGCCCGAAGAAATGACTTTTTCAAGCGTAACGACAGTGCCTTTGCCGACAGTGGATTTGACTTTTACTTTGTCGCAAAAGCTCTGCATAACCGCAAAGCCAAGACCTGCTCTGTCTTCTTCGGGAGCGGTGGTAAAGAGCGGTTCCATTGCCTTTTCAATGTCTGCAATGCCGCAGCCTTTGTCACGAATTTTTATTACTACTTTGTTGTTTTCGTAAATTTTTCCGTTTATGTAGACAGTTCCGCTTTCTCTGCGGTAGCCATGCACAATGCAATTTGTTACAGCCTCGGAAACTGCGGTTTTTATGTCTGAAAGTTCGGCAACGGTTGGATCAAGACCGATGACGAATGCAGAAACCGCACTTCGGGCAAAAGCCTCGTTACTGCTTTTTGACGGAAAGCTAAGGCTCATTTCGTTTATTAAATTCATCTCAGCACCCCCAATCCCTCAAGCCCGGAAAGAGCAAACAGCCTGTACATATTTTCGGGTATGTTAATTACCCTGACAGAACCTCCGAGCAATTTCATCTGGCGGTATCTTCCGAGTACAAGACCGATTCCTGAGCTGTCCATAAACGATACCCCGGAAAAGTCAAGGTTTAACAGCTTTGGCTTAATTGATTCACAGATTCCGTCAAGCTTTGTGCGTATTCTTGCGGCAGAGTCATGGTCAAGTTCACCCTCAATGAACGCTGTCAGCACATTGTTTTCAAATTTTGTTTTGAGCATTTTAAACATCCTTTTTACTGAAAATTCAGCTCGCTATTTTGCCTTATAAAGGCAAATAAAAACTCCATAACTATATAATAATAGATATGGAGTGAAAATTTTGTTTTATTATGTTGCAGATAAAATTATTTGTTAAGTGCGGTCAGATAATTATAAAAATCCTCAAAACTTCCGTTTTTGTATGATGAATAATCCTTATCATTACGGTTTATAATGCAGTCTGTAATAAGGAATGTGTCAAAACCGAGTTCGGCGGAGCACAAATCTTCGTCAACATCATTGCCGACCATAAGGCTTTCTTTTGGAGAAATGCCGCATTTTTCGCATAAATCTTTAAAATACAGAAGATTGGGTTTACAGCTTGACGAGTTGTCATAAACGGTAATATATTCAAAATCTTCGGGATTAAGTCCTGCCCATTCAAGTCTTTTATATGTAGCCGGCTTAGGGAAAATCGGGTTTGTTGCGGCAATTACTTTGTATCCGTTTTCTTTTGCAAAATCAACACATTTTTTTGCATAAGGATTAACGAAGGTTGCGGTCTTTGCGGCGACAAATTCATTATTATAATAATCGGTAAACATATCTTCGTATTTAATAAGGTCAACACCGCTTACTTTTGCGGCGGCTTTCCAAAACACATCTCTGTTAAGTGCGGAACCGTCATTTTTAGCCATGGCGCCAAGCCCTGCCATAATAGAATCGGTAAGCGCTTTCGGTTCGATTTTAAGTACAGGTATCATTTTTTCGCAGAGTGAACCGAAATAATATTTAACAAATTCGTGAACATCCATAGGTAAAAGTGTGCCGTCAACATCAAATAAAATATTTTTGTACATAGTCATACCTCCACAATAATTATACATTTTTTGTCAAATGATTGCAAGATTAAAAAAATTGTGTATAATAAAATTAGATTTTTAACTTATAAAAACGGAGGTAACAGTATGAAAATTGTATTGACGGACGCACAAACTGTTGTGGATAATCTTGTACCTGCCGACCGACTTTCACAGTTCGGAGAAGTGGTGCAGTACGGACTTCTCACATATGATGAGGTCGCAGAAAAGATTGCGGACGCAGATATGGTTATCTGCAACAAAACCCGACTTGACGAGGGTTCTTTAAAACTTGCAAAGAATTTAAAATATATCGGACTTTTTGCCACAGGATACAATAACATTGATATAGAATATTGCAGAAAGCACGGTATTACAGTCTGCAATGCAGGTTCGTATTCCACAAATGCCGTTGCACAGCATACTTTTGCATTAATTGTGGAGCATTACAGCAAGGTGCGTGAATATGCAAAATTTGTTGCCGACGGTCAATGGAAAAGGAGCAAGACTTTTTCGCCGTTTGTATATCCGCTAAACGAGCTTGCAGGAAAAACAATAGGTATTGTAGGATTTGGAAGTATCGGAAGTGCGGTTGCAAAAATTGCGCAGGCATTTGAAATGAAAGTCCTTGCGTATAATCGTTCCGAAAAACAGGCTGACGGAGTGGAGTTTGTAAGTTTTGACGAGTTGCTTGAAAGGAGCGACATTGTAACGGTTCATTGCCCGCTTAACAGCGATTCGGATAAAATGTTTGGCAAAGAGCAGTTTGCAAAAATGAAAAACAATGCATTGTTTGTGAATACCGCAAGGGGTGGAGTAATGGCAGAGAACGACCTTTACGATGCGTTGCAGAACGATATTATCGGCGGAGCGGCAGTAGATACCTTGGTTGTTGAGCCGATGGAGGAGGACTGTATTTTAATGCAGGCAAAGAATTGCATTATAACTCCTCACATCGCATGGGCGCCCGTTGAAACAAGGGAAAGATTGATGAATATTGTTGCAGACAATATCGGTTCATTTATAAACGGCACTCCTAAGAATGTTGTAAGTTGAGGTAATTATGGACGAAAGGCTTAAAAAGCAATTTGACTTTATAAAGGAAATTGACAATGAAAAATTCATACAGCGTCAGACATTGCTTACAGGCGGAGAGCGCAAGGAAAACGATGCCGAGCACGCATGGCATATGGCGCTTATGACCGTGCTTTTGAGTGAGTATGCCAACGAAAAAATAGATGTTTTAAAAACGGTTACAATGCTTTTACTGCACGATATTGTGGAGATTGACGCAGGGGATACCTATTGTTATGACGAAGAGGGCAAGAAAACTCAACACGAAAGGGAACAGAAAGCGGCAGACAGAATTTTCGGACTTTTGCCCGACGACCAGTGCGAAAAGCTGAAAAATCTTTGGATTGAATTTGAAAATGCCGAAACAGCCGAGGCAAAATTTGCCCATACTATGGACAATGTTCAGCCCGTAATGCTGAATGACGCAACAGACGGTAAGATGTGGGCAGAGAGAAAAATAAAATTAAGCCAGGTGCTTGGCAGGCAAAAGAACACCCCAAAAGGTTCTGAAATCTTAGCGGAATATTCTTACAACAATTTTATAAAGCCGAATGTCGAAAAAGGCAGATTAATTGACGATACACAAAAAGATAGCTGAAAACCCCGTTCTTATCAGCGCTTTTATAATTGAATTTTGTCGCTTGTTGTGATATAATTATAAGCGAAAAACTAATAAAAGGGCGATAATCGTGGAGAAAAATGTTAAAAAAGAAGCGTGGCTACACTTTTGTGTAAGCTCAATCGGCGGATTTATGGGTGCGTACGCAATCATAAATCATTGCGACCTGCTTGCCTCATCGCAAACATCAAATATGATACATATTGTACATAATTTGTTTGAGCCGGAACATTCTTTATTAATTTATATGGTGCTTGCCGCTTTGGTGTATGCTTGCGGTAATGTGACATATGTGTTGCTCCACAAATTTATAAAACTTGATACAAAAATAATAAGTCTTGGTTTGACATCGGTTGCTTTTATACTTGTAAGCGTGCTTAATTTTGTAGAAAATTCGTACCTTGCAATGCTGCCGCTGTTTTTTGCCGCTCCTATTCAATGGAACGCTTACGCAGGCGATGCGGGATACGGCAGTTCAACATTTTTTTCGACCAATAATATAAGACAAACGGTAACATCGCTTACATCTTATCTTATTGACGGCGACATAAAGATGAAACACAAAGCGCAGTTTTTCGGAATGACATTGCTTTTCTTCCATATAGGCGTTGCTCTTGCAAGCGTGGCTGAAATTTTTTGGGCAAGGGAGAGCATATGGTTAGGATTTTTACCGCTTGCAGTGTCAGCTGTGTGCTGTATGTGGTACAAAGAGGTAAAGGTATTTTCTTTCGGCAAAAAGTCGGAAGCTTTAGAATCCATTGTTGAGGAACAAGTTAATATTTAATTATAATAATCTATAAAAAAGCCTTGCAGGATTTCGCCTGCAAGGCTTTTGTCTATTTGTTCAAACTCACAAATATAAAGCTGTTCTGCGTAAGCGGAAAGTATTTGTGTACTTTGTCCACACCCACAACCTTTGACCCTTTAAAAAGATTAATTATACTTGCCATATAGTGTCATATCCTTTACTCAATTTTCTGATATTTTTGTTCATTATTTGTCAACAATTATGTAATAATATTATACTTAAAAAGTATAATTTAAGGGGAAGATTTATGAATAGAATTGCAATGTTGAGAAAAGAAAAAGGCTTAAGTCAGATTTCTCTTTCTTTAAAGCTCAATGTTTCTCAAAAAATGATTAGTGCTTACGAAAACGGAAAAAGTGAACCGAGCATTGCAACTCTTATGCAAATGGCAGACATTTTTAATACATCGGTTGATTACATTATCGGCTATACAAACATTCGTCAGCCGATAGATAAAACAGTGCAAATGTCTTTGAATGAGGACGAATGTGATTTGCTCGGCGGCTACAGAGAATTATCGCCAAAACAACAAAACATAGCTTTGGGAGTGATTTTAGGCTTGCTGAATTCCGAAAAAAATTAAGGTCATATCTGCTGTATTTGCAGATATGACCTGTTTTTTTAAATATGAAGAATTGTTGTTGCAATTCCAAAGTAAATTAAAAGTGATAAGGCGTCGCAAATTGTGGTGATGAGCGGTGATGCCATTACGGCAGGGTCAACACCGATTTTGTGTGCGACCATAGGCAAGAACGAACCTATGAGTTTTGCCATTATAATAGTTCCGATAAGTGTAAGCGAAACTACAAGTCCGATAAAAAGGGCGTTTTCTTTGCCGTTTAAATCGAATATCATCAATTTTATAAAATTTGCGGCGGCAAGTGTGACACCGCAAAGGATAGATACTCTAAACTCTTTCCACAATACCTTGACTGCATTGCAGAATTTGATTTCACCAAGCGACAGAGCACGGATAACCGATACCGAAGCCTGCGAACCGGCGTTACCGCCTGTACCTGTAATCATCGGAATAAATGACGAAAGCACGATTACGCTCGCAAGCGCAGATTCAAAATGAGAGATGATAGCACTTGTAAATGTGGCTGAAAGCATAAGTACAAGCAGCCACGGAATACGCTTTTTGTAAATTCCGAAAACACTTGTTTTCATATAAGGCTTATCGGAAGGCATTACGGCAGCCATTTTTTCAATATCCTCGGTTGCCTCTTCCTGCAAGACATCAATAGCATCGTCGATTGTTACAATGCCGACAAGTCTGTTTTCGGTATCTACAACGGGGAGCGCAAGAAAATTATAGTTAGAAAACATCTGCGCTACTTTCTCCTGGTCGTCAAGAGTGTTTACACAAATTACATTTTCTTCCATTATCTCCGAAACAATAACATCATCGTCAGATAAAAGCAGATCCTTTACGCTTGTAATACCAATAAGTTTTGAGTTGTCATCTGTAACATAACAAATGTAGATAGTTTCTTTATCTACACCTGTTCGTCTGATTCTTTTTATAGATTGCTCGGCTGTCATTTCGGGACGAAGTACAATGTACTCGGTTGTCATAATTGAGCCTGCACTGTCCTCGGGATATTTGAGCAGTTCGTTAACAGTTTTTCTTGTATCCTTGTCTGCTTGCTTTAAAATTCGCTTAACAACATTTGCGGGCATTTCCTCAACAAGGTCAACCACATCGTCAATAAAAAGCTCGTCAACAACTTCTTTAAGCTCTGTATCGCTGAATCCGTGAATCAAGAGCTTTTGAGTTTCGTCATCCATTTCCACAAATGTTTCGGCGGCAAGCTCTTTCGGCAAAATTCTGAAAAGCAGAGGAGTTTTTTCGTCCTGCAGCTCTTCAAATATAGTAGCAATATCGTATGGCTTAAGGGTGACAAGAATATCTCTTAGAGTGTTAAACTTTTTTTCTTCAAGCAGCACTCTGATAGTTTCGGTTATACCAACCTTAACTGTTTCCATCATCTTTCCTCCTTCAGCTGTTTAGGGAGTAAAGACGAGCACCATATTCAGTTTATATATTGAGCGACAAAAAATGAACGCAATAGCGGTCATTTCGTTTGTTGCAACTTCGCCCAGGTACTGCGCCTTTATTACCGTCTGCGTCCATTAATTTTTCACCCCAAATTCTTAAGATAATATTATCGGGATATAAACCCCATACATATTTATTTTAGTTTATTTTGTATTTGTTGTCAATGAATTTTTGAATAAATATTATAGCTTTTTTGTTATTGACGATAGACCTTAAATGTTGACATTTGATGTGCGAAATAGTATAATTTATGTGATAAATATGTGAAAACACAAATGTTTGTCTAAATTTTGAAAGGAGGATAACAAATGATTTGTCCTAATTGTAACAAAGAAATTAAAGATGGCAGTAAATTTTGCATTTTTTGTGGTGCAAATGTTCAATCACAGAGTAATGCCAGAAATGATGTACAAAACAATGTGCAGAGTGTTCAGCCGCAGGTAAATACTCCGCAGTATAATCAACCGCAGCAGAGTGTTTCGGCACAATCGCAAAACCCACAGTTTCAGCCTAATAATTTTCAGCCTGCAGGTGTTAATCAGGGAGTTTTCGTTCAACCTGCAATGCCTAAAAAGCCGATGAATAAAAAGTTGCTTTTTGGTATTATAGGCGGCGCTTGTGCGTTATTAATCATTATTATTGTATCCTTGGTTCTCGTTGCTAATCATAAAACTAAAATTAATCTTAGTGATTATATCAAAGTAAGTTATGACGGATACGACGCATACGGCACAGCTTCAGCAGAGTTTGATTACGATAAGTATTTAGATGATCTGATGAAGGCGTCATCTTCGTTTAAAAAAGCCTATAATTCGGATATGACATGTAAAAATCTCTATGATTCGGATATTACATGGAGTTCGATTGCCGATTATTATGATGCGGTAGATATTGACTACGATCTTGATAAAACAAGCGGTCTTTCAAACGGTGATACGGTAACGGTAAATTTTGAATATGACAATGATGCCGCCGCACAATACAAGATTGAGTATGTTTGCGAATCGAAAGAATATACTGTTGAGGGACTTAAAGAAACCAAGAAAATAGACCCATTTGAGGGTGTTACAGTTGAATTTTCAGGTACATCACCAAATGTATATGCCAAAGTAGTAAACAATTCAAAAGACGAGGTATATGAGCACATTTATTATGACCTTAGCAAAAGCTACGATATAAAAATCGGCGATACAATTACTGTTACAGTAAGCAATGACCCGGAGTATTTTGTTGAGGATTACGGTTGTGTATTTACTTCAACCACAAAGGACTTTAAGTGTACCGCTGTTGATCAATATGTGTCAAAGACAGCAGATATTAAAGAAGATACACTTAATGCTATGAAAAAGCAGACCGAAGATGTTATCAATGCATATTTTGCAGGTGAAAATAAGTATATCGGTGTGTCTGATTTGAAATTTGAAGGTACATACTTCCTTTATGCAAAAGATGAAAACGGCTGGAACTGGGACGGCAATAACCAGATTTACATTATCTACAGCGGTAAGGTAAAGAGCGTTGAGGATAAAAAGGCGTTTGACGAAACCACTGTTTATTTCCCTGTTAGATTTACAGACATTATGCAATATGCTGACGGAACACAGAATGTTGACTTGAACAACACTTCCATTTCAGGTGAAACCAATCTTGAGTATTATTACAGAAATGTTGACGGTTATACCAACAAGGGCGATATGTACAAAGAACTTGTCGAGTCACAGAAAGCTGATTATACCGAGGAAATCACCGATGGACTTAAGTAATTGAGAAAAATATAAAACGAGGCTTACCGCAAGCCTCGTTTTTTAATGCAAAACAACAAATATTGCATAGCTTATTGATTTTTTATGAATTTTAGTTATAATAGAATGAGTGTTACAATATATTATTACGGAGGTTATTATGAACGGTTTGGTTAAAAAATATTTACCCTATGGTGTGGTAATCCTTTTGATTTATATGCTCGTGCCGATTATCTTTATTTCAAAATCTTTGCAGGGATTTTCGACAGTGGCATATTATTTTATTTTCCCGGCAACTGCAATAGTGTGCGCCGCAATGTATTGTTCAAAGTACGGAATGGACTTTTTGTTTACACTTATAGCTCCTGTCGTATTCATTCCGAGTATGCTTATTTATAACGGCGGTTTCCACCTTACAAACATAATTCTTTTGGTTGCTTACCTTATTTCGGGTATTTTCGGCTTGTTTGTCGGCGATATTGCTTTTGGCGATAAGCGTAAAAAAGCAGAGGCAGAGGCAGAGGCGGAAGCAGAGGAAAGATTGCTTGCGGCTAAGCGCAGAAACGAAGAATTTGTAAATGAAAAGGCTGCCGAGGCAGAAGCACCGAAAGCTGTAGAAACAACATACGATTTAAATGATGATGACGATGATTTTGATTACAGTAAATACGCTTCCACCGATAAGGTAACCGATGAAAGCGAAATCGATGATATATTAAATGAATTTGGTTCTTCAAAAAATAATTAAATGCAATAGAGATTAGTATCCCATGCAGGAATGTACGGATGATGCCGCAAATATATTTTGTATTCAGGATTTATTCCCGAAATCAAAAGAGGCAGTCTGAAAATATCTTCAAATCTGTGATACGCTGAAAAGTTGAGCTTTGGCTTAAACATTTTCAGCGTATTTTTCATGCCCAAAATTGTTTCAAAGTCAGCGCCCTCAACATCTGCTTTTACATATGTTGCCGCCCGCCCGCACAAAATTGTATCAACGGCGGCAACGGGAGTTTTTGTGTTGCTTTCGTTTACTATGGCACTGTTACGGCCTGCCTTGTTGTTAAAACAAAGCGTTGTGTTGTGACTGTACGCACCGAGCTGCCAGAGTTCAAGATTTTTCATTTCCGAGCAATGCGCCTGTAATTTACTGTAGTTTTTGGCATTCGGTTCAAGTGCGGTAATAAATTTGTATTTGCCGTTTGTGTAATGCAAAAATTCGTCTACAGTATCTCCGTTGTATGCGCCGAGGTCAACATAGGTTTCGTTTTCACCGAGCGACAGGAGAGAGAAAGCCTCGTCTTTATCGGTTGTAATTCCGTCAAGCAGAGAGAGTTCTCCTGTTTTGTAAAATTCAAGAATATTGTCAAAAACTTTTACTGATAAATCATCTGCAAGCAAATTTCGGGCACTTGTTATGCTTTCTTTATTTTTTTTCGCAAATTCTTCGTCAAAAAGAATATCGCCGAATGCAGGAACACTCGGAACAACGACTTTATGCTTTTTGGCAATTTCAAAAATATTTTGCATAACATCGGGCAGTTGAGTGGCAAAGCAAAGTGCAATTATAAAATCTGAATACTCATTTTCAAAGTCACTTAGCTTTTTTACCATGAATTCGTGAAAACTCTGACCTCTTACAAAATCATCGCTTGCCATAACTCCGCTTGCGGTTATTCCGTATTTTTTAAAAGCGGACAGAACTTTGTCTGCGCCGTCACCCATTCCATAAAGAATAATCGGTAAATTGGAATTTTTAAGATAATTCCATATATAATCTTTATTGATTTCCATTGTTTCACCTACAACAAAGCCACCGCAAAAAACGGTGGCTGAATTTTTATAATTAATAATGAGCAATTATACATTGAATCTGAAAAGAACTACATCTCCGTCTTTCATAACATATTCTTTGCCCTCGCTGCGAACAAGACCTTTTTCTTTTGCTGCCGACATACTTCCGCAAGCAATGAGGTCGTCATAAGCAATTACTTCGGCACGAATAAATCCACGCTCAAAGTCGGTGTGAATCTTACCTGCCGCCTGCGGAGCTTTTGTACCTTTTTTGATTGTCCAGGCTCTTACCTCCTGTTTGCCGGCTGTAAGGTAAGAAATAAGACCGAGAAGTGAGTAGCACTCGCTGATAAGCCTGTCAAGACCGCTCTGTTCAAGTCCCATATCGGAAAGGAAAAGTTCTTTTTCTTCTTTATCCATCTCTACGATTTCAGCCTCAATTTCAGCGCAGATAGGGAGAACGCCTGCTTTTTCTTCGGCGGCAATTTTCTGAACAGCCTTGTAACCCTCGTTAGAATCAAGACCGTTTGAAAAATCATCTTCGCTCATATTTGCGGCATAAATTACAGGCTTGGTTGTGAGCAATGCAACATCAGAAAGCAAAAGAGCCTCATCTTCGTTACACTCAACACTTCTTGCGGGTTTGCCTGCCTCGAGTGCCTCAAGCACACGCTTGTAGAAATCAATATCTTTCTGATATTTTTTGTCGCCCTTAAGCATTTTCTGCGTTCTGTCGATTTTACGCTCAAGCATTTCTACATCCGATAAAATAAGCTCAAGGTTGATTGTTTCAATATCTCTTGCAGGGTCAATAGAACCCTCAACATGAATGATGTCATCGTTTTCAAAACAACGAACAACATGAACGATAGCGTCACACTCACGAATATTTGAAAGGAACTTGTTGCCGAGGCCCTCGCCCTTTGACGCACCTTTTACAAGACCTGCAATATCAACAAATTCGATTGATGCGGGGGTATATTTGTCCGGGTTATACATTTCCGCAAGCTTGTCAAGACGCTTGTCCGGAACAGCTACAACGCCTACATTCGGCTCGATTGTACAGAACGGATAGTTTGCACTTTGAGCACCTGCATTTGTGATTGCGTTAAAAAGTGTGCTTTTACCAACATTAGGTAAACCTACAATGCCTAATTTCATTATCTTTTACTCCTCAAAATTGATTGGCATACTTGCCTAATCAATATTTTTATTGTATCATAATAATAAGTATATCACAATTTTTCGTGATAGACAACAGGGAAAGGTGATTATTATGGAAGAAAAAACTCTCACTAAAACAATAAAAGTAGAAGAAGAGCAGCTTGCGGTGTCTATGGGCAGCGGCGGACTTGCCGTACTTGCTACTCCCGCAGTGGTTGCTCTTATGGAAAATGCGGCTTTTGAACTGTGTGAAGAAATTTTAAATAATGACGAACTTACAACAGTAGGTACAGCAATTTCTATAGAACACACAAGTCCTACTCCTCTCGGCGCAGAGATTTCCGCTACAGCCGTATTAAAAGAAAATGACGGCAGATTCTTTAATTTTGAGGTAAGCGCAAGTGACGCAAAAGGAATTATTGCAAAGGGAACTCACACAAGAGTGAGCGTAAAGGCTGAAAAATTCCAGAAAAAGGCGGATGAAAAGTTTAATGGTTAAGCACGATTACATACTTTTTGACCTTGACGGCACTATCAGTAAAAGTGCCGACGGTATAAAATATTCTCTTGAAAATGCAATAAAGCAAATGGGAAAACCCGTGCCCGATCTTAGCGATTACACATTGTATATAGGTCCGCCGTTAATTGATACATTTTTGAATATCTGCCACTTTTCTCAAGAGGAAAGTCTGCGTGGCGTAGAGGTTTACAGAGATATTTATAATACAGAAGGTAAATTTGTAAACAAAGCTTATGACGGAATTGAAGAACTGCTTAAAAAAATCAAAGCTGACGGAAAGAAGATTGCGGTTTGTTCATCTAAATATGAATTGTTTGCCAAAGAGATTATTGAAATTCTCGGACTTTCACAGTATTTTGATGCAGTGTGTGGTTCTACGCTTGACGGCAGCCGAAAAGATAAAAAAGATTTGATTCCGTATGCACTTAATTCTCTCGGTACAAGTCTTGAAAAAGACAGGAAAAACGCTGTGATTATCGGCGATACCTATTTTGATACCAAAGGCGCTGTTCAGACGGGGATTGATTTTGTCGGCGCAAGCTACGGCTACGGCGATATTGAACAGATGAAGAAAGAGGGCGGAAAGGTTTTTGCCGACACTCCTATTGAAATTTATAATCTTATTTAATGCAATTTGCGCACACAGCTTTCATATACATATAAAGTATATGGAGGTTTTGAAATGTTTGTTTTACGATTTAAAAAGAAACGATTTATTGTAGCATTAATTGTTGTTTTGGCAGTGATTACCGTATTTATAATTCTTATAAACGCAGATTTCACACATGTGGAAGATTATGCGGAATTTAATTCTGAAAACTATTCGCTAAAGGCTGACAGCAGTGATGACAGAATAAAATTTTTTCAACAGTTGGGAATAAATGCGGTTGACGAATCGGTTGACGAGGTAATTATTCCGCAGGATTTTAACAGCGTATATGAAAAGTATAACGAAATTCAGAAAAAATCCGTATTTGATTTGAGCAATTATGCGGGTAAGCCCGCAAAACGCTATACATACAGTATTGATGACGGAAAAAAGGCTGTTATACTCGTTTATAAAAACCGAATTATCGGCGGTCACATAACAAGCGGCGTATACGGAGAAGATTATCTGCCTTTGTTTTAGGCAGAAAGGAAGGTAAAATGGACAGACTTGATAAAATTTTGGTTTCTCAAAATGTCGGCAGTCGCAAAGAAGTACAAAAACTTATAAAAGACGGTGCAGTATGCGTAAACGGAGAATGTATCAAACAGCCGCAACACAAAGTAGATGCTGTGGCTGATGACATTACCGTCGGCGGACAACCTCTTTTGTACAGCAAATATGTTTATATAATGATGAACAAACCTGCCGGAGTTCTATCCGCAAGCAACGATAAAAGAGCGGAAACCGTAATAGACCTTTTGCCTGAGGAGTTTCAGCGCCCCGGCTTATTCCCGGCAGGCAGATTGGACAAGGATACCGAGGGACTTCTTATTATTACAAATGACGGGGAATTTGCGCACAATATGCTTTCGCCGAAAAAACATGTCGAGAAAAAGTACATAGCACAGCTTGACGGTGAAATTACCGAAGAAATGATAAGTGATTTTGAAAACGGTATTGTGTTTGCCGACGGAACACGCTGTATGCCTGCAAAACTTGAAATTTCAGGCGAAAATCCGGATAAAACGACCGCAATTGTAACGATTTGCGAGGGTAAATTCCACCAGGTAAAGAAAATGTTTGCGGTATGTGGAAAAAATGTTGTGCACCTTAAACGAATATCAATCGGCGATTTGTATTTGGATAGCAATTTGCATATAGGAGAGACTAAAATGTTATCGGAATTAGACAAAATGTCAATCTTTATGGGCAATATGCACTAAAATCAGGCAGTATTTTTTAACTAGTCGCTGAATTAAATAAAATAATGACTAAAATTTTAGTCAAAATCAGTATAGTAAAAAAACAGCAAAAGTGATATATTATTAACTGTAATAAAGCAAAACAGTATTTTCTTTGATATAGATTTTCGGATTTTTGCTTCATCGGATTATTGGAGGTTTATAAAAATGGCAAATGTATCTTTAAGACACATCTATAAAATCTATGACGGTGGCGTTACAGCCGTAACAGATTTTAACCTTGAAATTGCAGACAAGGAATTTATTATTCTCGTTGGACCATCAGGTTGCGGTAAGTCAACTACACTTCGTATGATCGCAGGTCTTGAGGATATCTCAAAGGGTGAACTTTACATCGGCGATATGCTCGCTAACGATGTTGCACCTAAGGACAGAGATATTGCAATGGTATTCCAGAACTATGCTCTTTATCCGCATATGACTGTATATGATAATATGGCTTTTGGTCTTAAGCTCCGTAAAACTCCTAAGGACGAGATTAAGAGAAGAGTAGAAGAGGCAGCTCGTATCCTCGGTATTGAGCAGTATCTCGACAGAAAGCCAAAGGCTCTTTCAGGTGGTCAGAGACAGCGTGTTGCTCTTGGCCGTGCTATCGTTCGTGACCCTAAGGTATTCTTACTTGACGAGCCGCTTTCTAACCTTGACGCTAAGCTCCGTGCTCAGATGAGAACAGAGATTTCTAAGCTTTACCAGAGACTCGGTACAACATTCATCTATGTAACTCATGACCAGACAGAGGCTATGACAATGGGTACAAGAATTGTTGTTATGAAGGACGGCTTCATTCAGCAGGTTGATACTCCACAGCATCTCTATGACAAGCCATGCAATATGTTCGTAGCAGGCTTTATCGGTTCACCGCAGATGAACTTTATCGACGCTACACTTAAGAAGGTTGGTTCAGAGTACGCACTTTGCTTTGACAAGTATCAGATTATCGTTCCTTCTGAAAAGACAAAGGGCGGCGTGCTTGATCCATATGTAGGCAAGGAAGTTGTATTCGGTATTCGTCCTGAGCATGTTCACGATGAGCCTGAGTTCCTCGCTAAGTGCGCAAGCGACAACGGCATTGTTGATTGTAATGTTGATGTTACAGAGCTTATGGGTGCTGAGATTTACCTTTATGTAAATATCGGCGGTATCCCTGTAACTGCAAGAGTTGAGCCTACTTCAACCGCTAAGCCGGGTGACAGCATTAAGGCTGCATTTGAGCTTGATAAGATCCACATCTTTGATAAAGAAACAGAGCGTACAATCATTAACTGATTTTAATATGTACTTATTTAAGGCGGAGCGCATTGTGCTCCGCCTTAGTTTGCTTTTAGAGTTCTTGTTCTTTATCAAAATTGAGATAAATTACAGTTTAACGGAATTCTTTGTCAAGCAATTATACAAGTAATCAGCTAAACCATAATTTTCACGACTTCTGATGAAAAACGATTTTTTATGGCAAATTACTAAAAAGCAAAGGTTAAATTTGTTTAATATTGTTATCAATTTTGTAACCTTTTGCCGATTATGCAAAATCTATAAAAAAAATAAAGAAATTTGAAAATAGAGGTTGATTTTTTTCTCGTTTTTGTGTAATATGTATATAAGAGATATATTGTATTTTAAATATATTAATTCATTAGGCTCTTATTATAAGAATTTTTGCTCAAAAGGCTTGTTTTGCAAAAATTACAGGTGTTATGCATTTTGTATATGTTTGCAGCTAAGGTCAAAGCAAAATACAGCCTGAATAATATGCTTACAATTATATGAATATTTGCTTAGAAAAAGAGGTAAATAAAATGTCAAACAGATTATTCCAGGGTATTGTTCACCAGATGAAAGATGCAATTGACAGAACAATAGGCGTTATTGACGAAACTTCTGTTGTTATAGCTTGCTCAGAGCTTGGCAAAATCGGTGAGGTAAACGAAAGCGTAAATTCAGAAACCTTAAGTTCAACAGCTCCTTTTGTAATCAACGGCTATACATATAAGTCATTTGGCAGCAACGCTAAGTATGATTACGCTGTATTTGTACAGGGTACAGATGAGTATGCTCAGAAGTACGCACAGCTACTTTCTGTTTCTTTTGCAAGCATTAAGCAGTATTATGACGAGAAATATGACCGTTCAAACTTTATTAAGAATGTAATTCTCGACAACATTCTTCCGGGCGATATCTATCTTAAGGCAAGAGAACTTCACTTTAACAGCGAAGTTTCAAGAGTTTGTCTTCTTATCAAAATCGTTTCAAAAACAGATGTTTCTGCATACGATATTATTCAGAATCTTTTCCCGGACAAGTCAAAGGACTTTGTTATCAATATTAATGAGTACGAAATTGCACTCGTAAAAGAGATTAAGGCGGATACAGAGAGCCGTGACCTTGAAAAGCTTGCAAGCTCTATTTCAGACACACTTTCAAGTGAATTCTACACCCACTGCGTTGTAGGTATAGGTACAACGGTAACAGGTATTAAGGACCTTGCCCGTTCATTTAAAGAAGCACAGAGCGCACTTGAGGTTGCAAAGGTATTTGATACAGAGCGTACAATAGTAAGCTATGATAACCTTGGTATTGCCCGTCTTATTTATCAGCTTCCCACAACTCTTTGTGAAATGTTCTTAAAGGAAGTTTTCAAGCGTGGTTCAATCGAGAGCCTCGACCAGGAAACACTTTTTACAATTCAGCGTTTCTTTGAAAACAACCTCAATGTTTCTGAAACATCAAGAAAGCTTTTTGTTCACAGAAACACTCTTGTTTACAGACTTGAAAAAATTAAAAAACTTACAGGTCTTGACCTTCGTGAATTTGAGGACGCTATCGTATTTAAGGTAGCTCTTATGGTTAAAAAATACCTTAACGCAAGTCCTGCAAAGTATTGATTGAATTTAATATGGCTCTGCACTGCCGATTTTTCGGTAGCGCAGGCCATTTTGACTTTTTAGAATTAACTTGTCAAAATATTACAAAATATTGTATTATATAACGCAAAATATACAGAATAAGTGTGTATTTTGTAATAAAGGTGAAATTTATGATAGATTTTAACAATGTATCTAAAACCTATCCGAATGGCACTCATGCGCTTTATGATGTTTCTATACATATAGACAAGGGCGAGTTTGCTTTTATAGTAGGTGCGTCCGGAGCAGGTAAAAGTACGTTTTTAAAACTGATTATGCACGAGGAAAGTCCGTCGTCAGGTGAAATAATCGTGAATAATCTTAATATAACAAAAATGCGTCGCAGAAAAGTTCCGTATCTTCGTCGGCATATGGGTATTGTATTTCAGGACTTCAGACTGATAGATAAGATGAATGTCTTTGACAATGTAGCTTTTGCAATGAGAGCAATCGGAGCGAGCGCATCATCAATTAAAAAACGAGTTCCGTACATTCTTGAGCTTGTCGGACTAAAAAATAAAATGAAAAACAAGCCAAGTGAGCTTTCGGGCGGTGAGCAGCAGCGTGTCAGCCTTGCAAGAGCATTGGTAAATAATCCTGAAATTATCATTGCCGATGAGCCGACAGGTAATGTTGACCCTGAAATGTCACATGATATTATTCAACTTTTGAGTGAAATTAACGATATGGGTACAACTGTACTTGTTGTTACTCACGAACACGAACTTGTAAGACAGTTTAACAAGCGTGTAATTGTAATTGACCACGGCAGAGTAAAGAGCGACACTAAAAATCCCGAAGCTGCACTTGCATATGATGCGCAGTATGAGGATATTGACGAAATTATTGAGGGTATTGCCCTTAGCAAAGAAACAAAAGAAAACTTTGTTGACAATGATGTCGTTCCAGACTAAAAAGAAAGGAACATAATATGAGTGGCTTTGGCTATTTAATAAGAGAAGGTTTCAGAAGTATATGGAGCAACCGAATTATGAGTATTGCTTCGATATGCGTTCTTGTAAGCTGTCTTGTGCTTACAGGTGCAGCTGAACTTATTTCGGTAAACATAGAAAAGGAAGTTGACTCTGTGGGAAAAACCAATGAAACAACCGTTTACATCAAGGACGGAGCATCTGACCTTGAGGCGGTTTACATTGGCAAAAACCTTGAGAAACTTGATAATATTACCTCTGTAAGATTTTACCCGAAGGAAGATGCAATCAACCAATTTAAAGATTCACTTCCGGAAGCTGTATTTGAAAATGTAAACGGCGACAACAACCCGTTGCCCGATGCATATATAATTGCAATGGACGATTTGTCAAAATACGACCAAACTATTGACGCAATTTTAAAGGTTGACGGTGTTGATTCTATCAACAACCGCAGTGAGCTTGCGAGAAAACTTACCGATATAAGCAATCTTGTGAGCTACATAAGTCTTGCGATAGTTGTTGCACTTACGATTATTTCTCTGTTTATCATTGCAAATACAATCAGAACAACAATGTATTCAAGACGATTTGAGATAAGTATTATGAAGTCTGTCGGCGCAACCAATGCTTTTGTTCGACTGCCGTTTGTAGTCGAGGGTATGGTTCTCGGTTTTATTTCAGCCATTATCGGTACAGGCGTACTTTATGTGGTATATGAAGGCGTAATGTCGGCAGTAAATTCATTTGTAAAAATTTCCACTATTCCGTTCTCGGATGTTTATCTGCAGGTTGGCGGTATATTTATTGTTGCAGGTGTGGTTATCGGTGCATTCGGCAGCTTTATTTCAATGCGTAAGTATCTGAAGATGGAAGGAAACGAAATTCTCGGCTGGTAATAACAAAGGAGTATATTTGATGAAAATAACTAAAAGAAAATTCAAAGCTGTGCTTTGTGCTATTCTCAGCGTTTGTGTTCTTACTTTTTCGGTTTATCCTGTATTTGCCGCAGAACAGGAATCAACAGAGGCAGTCACGGAAGAAACACAGGCAACCACAATTGACCCGAACGATATAGACGCTCTTGAGAGCAGAAGACAGGAACTTCAGGCGCAGAGCGATAAATATCAGCAGATTCTTGAAAAAACAAAAGAAAATATTGCAGATCAGGAAGAATATGTTAAGGCGCTTGTAAGCAAGGTGCAGGTTCTCGATGATAAAATCGAACTCAGCCATCAGAGCATTAATGAGCTTAACGGCAAAATTCAGGACAAGCAGACAGCTATTGATAACGCTAATAAGAGCATTGAAAATCAGATGAATACTCTCCGCAACAGACTCAGAAATATTTATATGGCAGGCAATACAACTGACCTTGAAATTATTTTCGGAGCAAAGAGCTTTTCTGATTTTCTTGATAAAATGGAGCTTGTAGAGGCACTCTCTGATTACGATAATAATCTTATCAATTCAATTAAGGGCGACCTTGAGAATATTTCTAAAGAAAAGGCAGAACTTGAAAAGGATATGGATTCACTCGAGGCAGAAGAGGCAAGCCTTGAAAGCGACCAGCAGGAGCTTAACAAAATTCTTGAAGAGAATAAAGAACTTTTGGCAGGACTTTATAAGACAAGCGATAAGGCGACAAGCGAAATCCAGAACGGCGCACTTGAAAGTGATGATATAGAAAAGGCTATTTCTAATTATTACGCTGAAAAGGCAAGACTTGAGGCAGAGCGTGCCGAGCAGGAAAGAAATAATAATTCAAACAGCGGTGGCTCATCAAGCGGCACTGTTCACGATGACCTTGAGGTTTCACCGTCAGGTTTTGTATGGCCGTGCCCGGGCTATTACTATCTTACTTCCGAATGGAACGAGGACAGAGGCTCTTATAACCACGGTGCAATTGATATAGCAGACGCAGGAATTATGGGAGCGGATGTTGTTGCCGCAAAAGAAGGCGTAGTAATTGATTCTTACAACGGTTGTTATCACAACTGGGGTAAAGACGGTTCATGCGGTTGCGGCGGCGGTTACGGCAACTATGTTATGATTGCTCATGACGGCGGTAAGATGACTGTTTACGGTCATCTCTCCACAACTATGGTTTATACGGGTCAGCATGTATATCAGGGACAGGTTATCGGCTTTGTAGGTTCAACCGGTCACTCCACAGGTGCGCATCTCCACTTTGAAACAAGACTTAACGGTGTTAAGTACAATCCTATGACAGAATTTCAGTCATAATTAATAATTAAAATTAATCCCTTTGCATATACTTTATAAAAAGTTATGCGGAGGGATTTTTTATGCTTACGGCACTGACTGTTAAAAAGCACGAACGAAGAAAAGGAATGAAAGGTTTAGTTGACAGACTTAAGCGTGACAGAGCGGTAGTACAGGTGAAAAGAGCAAGAGGTGTGTACCTTAAACAAATTACATACATTTCATACGGAAGAAAACCGAGATTTGAAAAACTCGAAAAAATAATCGGCGACAGTAAAAACAGAATAATCTGTTCGCCTAAAATAGATTTCCACGATGAGTGTGGTTTTCGCAGATTTGAAAATTCGGATTTCACGGCAAGACTTTGTACCAATCTTGCAATATGCCTGCTTTCTATGTGTGATTTTGCGGAAAAATTAAAAATCGGCATATATGATCCCGACGGCAGGGACAGTGAATTTTTAAAGTATGTGATGAAATATTCCTCTGATGTTACCGTTGTTACAAATTCTCCCGATGTATATTACGATGAAAACGAACTGATAATGGAGAATATGGGAGCTTGCGCAACTGTTACAAAACGAACGGAGGAGCTTGAACTCTGTCAACTCATAATTGCTCCACGCACAATAGAAAATACTTTTTCGTCAAATGACAAAACATTGATATTGACAAACGGCAGACCGAAAGCGGAGGTTTTAGGCGAGATTTACTATAAGTATTACTTTAAAATGCCTAACGGCTTTGACAGAATAAAGCCGCAGGAGATTGAAACGGAGTATTTTTGTTCTGCATTGTATTCACTCGGAAGACAGTACAGTTTAGGCTCGATAGTGCCGACAATGTGCAGTAATTTTTCAACAAGTCAAACTGTAAAATCCTTATATGCGCAGTTTGAAAAAATAAACAAAACCGATGAATAGAGGAGGCTTGCCTCACTTTTTCCGTATATGTGTTTTGCTGCCAATATTTTGGATTTTGCTTGACATTGGCATTAAAAAATTTTATAATTAAAAAGTATGTAAGAATTCTACAGATTTCATTTTTCTGATTGAAAGGACGATGTATAATGGCAGCAAAACAAATTATGCTTACAGCAGAAGACGTTAAAAAATACGAGGAAGAACTCGAATTCTTAAAAACCGAAAAGCGAAAAGAAATTGCGGAAAAAATCAAGGTTGCCCGTTCATACGGTGACCTTTCGGAGAACAGTGAATATGATGACGCCAAAAACGAGCAGGCTATGCTTGAGGCTCGTATTGCTACTGTTGAGGTTACTCTTAAAAATGCCGTTATCATTGATGAGAGCAACACTTCAAACGAGCATGTTCACCTTACTTCTGTTGTAAAGGTTGAGTATGTTTCAAACGGCAGACAGGTATCTTTCAAAATCTTAGGTTCAGGTTCAAACGGAATTAACCCGAGAGAGGGCGTTATTTCTGATGAATCACCAATCGGTAAAGCTCTTATGGAGAGAAGCGTAGGCGATGTAGTTGAGGTTGAAACTCCTGCCGGCGTTCAGGGACTTAAGATTTTAGAGATTTCAAAGTAAGCAGTGTTGAAAGGAAATATAAATAATGAGTGAGAAGAATCAGTCACAGAATACTGAAAATCTCGGTGAGCTTTTAAAGATTCGCCGTGAAAAGCTTGCGGCTTTACAGGAGGCAGGCAAGAATCCGTTTGAAATAACAAAGTACGATGTTACACACCACAGTTCAGATGTTAAAGAAAGCTTTGAAGAGCTTGAGGGCAAGTCGGTTTCTTTGGCAGGCAGAATTATGTCAAAGCGTGTTATGGGTAAGGCTTCTTTCTGCCATATTCAGGACTTAAAGGGCACAATTCAGGTTTATGTGGCAAGAGATAATATCGGCGAAGACAGCTACAAAGATTTTAAAAAATACGATATAGGCGACATCGTTGGCATCAGCGGCGAAGTATTTAAGACAAAGACTGGCGAGATTTCAATTCACGCAACTTCTGTAACACTTCTTTCAAAGAGCCTCCAGATTCTCCCCGAAAAATACCACGGCCTTACAAATACAGATACCCGTTACAGACAGCGTTATGTTGACCTCATTATGAACGAAGAGGTTAAGGATACATTTGTAAAGCGTTCAAAAATAATCAAAGAAATCCGTAACTTCCTTGATGAAAGAGGATTTATGGAAGTTGAAACCCCTATGCTTGTTGCAAATGCAGGCGGTGCGGCAGCAAGACCGTTTGAAACTCATTACAATGCACTTGACGAAGATGTAAAACTTCGTATTTCTCTTGAACTTTACCTTAAAAGACTTATTGTCGGCGGTCTTGAGAAAGTTTACGAAATCGGACGAGTATTTCGTAATGAGGGTGTAGACACAAGACACAACCCTGAATTTACACTTATGGAACTTTATCAGGCATACACCGATTACTACGGTATGATGGACCTTACAGAGAGTATGTTTAAATATCTCGCAGAAAAGGTATGCGGCAGTTCTGTAATAACATATAACGGCATTGAAATTGATTTTGGTAAGCCTTTTGAGAGAATTACAATGGTTGACTGCATTAAAAAATATGCGGGAATTGACTTTGACGAAGTAAAGACAGACGAAGAGGCTAAGGCTCTTGCAAGAGAGAAGAACATTGAATTTGAAGAGCGCCATACAAAGGGCGATATCGTAAACCTTTTCTTTGAAGAGTTCTGCGAAAAGAATCTTATCCAGCCTACATTTGTTATGGATCATCCGCTTGCTATTTCTCCTCTTACAAAGAAAAAGCCTGATGACCCTGAAAAGGTAGAGAGATTTGAGCTCTTTATCAATACTTGGGAAATGTGTAACGCTTACTCCGAGCTTAACGACCCTATCGACCAGAGAGAAAGATTTGCTAAGCAGGAAGAGGCTTTTGCAAACGGTGACGAAGAGGCAAACCACACAGACGAGGACTTCCTCAATGCGCTTTCTATCGGTATGCCACCGACAGGCGGTATCGGATACGGCATTGACAGACTAGTTATGCTCCTCACAGATTCACCTGCAATCAGAGATGTATTGTTGTTCCCAACAATGAAATCTTTAGACAGCGACAATAAAAAGTCTGCTGAAAAAGCACCCGAGGTTAAGGAAGAAGTAAAAGAAGAGGTTATCGATTTCTCTAAGGTTGAAATCGAGCCTATGTTCAAAGACTTTGTAGATTTTGACTCATTCAGCAAGTGTGATTTCCGTGCGGTAAAGGTAAAGGCTTGCGAGGCTGTTAAGAAATCAAAGAAACTCTTACAGTTTACTCTTGACGACGGAACAGGCACAGACCGCACAATTTTAAGCGGTATTCACGCTTATTATGAGCCGGAAGAGTTAGTCGGCAAGACACTTGTGGCAATCACAAATCTTCCACCGAGAGCAATGATGGGTATTGACTCTTGCGGTATGCTCCTTTCCGCTGTTCATACAGAAGATGGCGAAGAAAAGCTCCACCTCTTAATGGTAGATAACCATATTCCGGCAGGTGCAAAGCTCTATTAAGATGATGTAAAGATGTACCGTTTAACCAAATAAAAGAGATGTACTTCAAATGCTGAAAATCGCATAATTTTCAGAAAGAAAAAGATAAATCGGGATTTGTGGAGGAATGAAGATGTGTTTGGATGAATTAAGAAGTAATATAGCAATTAAGCAGAAAAAAGGATTGCCGTTTATATGTGCCTCTATAATTATATGGTTATTGATACTAATTGTAATATTGTTGGACTTGCCACAAAATACAGAGAATTTGCTTGTGCTTTGTTGCTCATGCCCGTTATTACCGATTTCTTGGACGATTGGTAAAATATTAAAGGTTGATATCTTTGATAAAAGCAATCCGCTCGGTAATGTAGGATTTCTATTTACCTGTAATCAGTTTTTGTATTTATTGATTGTAATGTGGGTATTTAATGCTGTACCCGATAAAATGGTAATGGTCTATGCAATGGTATTTGGTGCACATTTATTGCCATATTCGTGGTTATATAAGTCGATAAGCTATCGGATATTCGCAATTATCATCCCTGTTTTATCACTTGTTATAGGGTGTATTTTTTCTGCACTTTTTATTGCACTCACGCTTATCTTGGTTGAATGTATATTTGCTGCTGCTTTGTTTGCAGAGTTGGGCAGATTCACTAACAAGTAAACATCAACTTCAAGTTTACCAAGCTCTTTGAGAGAGGATAAATCCTTTTCTCAAAGTGCTTGTGAAATATAAAATATTATGTTAAGATACATAGTATAACGAGTGGGCAATTCCAATCGGGATTGCCCATTTTTAAAACAAACAGAAATACAAATCGAGATTTATGGAGGAGACAATGATGGATAAAAAGACACAAAAAATAGGAGTGATTTGTTCAATTGTACAGATTATATTAAGCATAATATGCTTGATTTATAATGCGATAAATCAAGAAAATATTATAATTTGGGTATTATTTTTATGCTCTGGAATTTTATTGTTAAGCTCGAATATTAGTAAAAACAATAAAAAAGAAGACGAGTGAGGAAGTGCAAATTCCAGTTTGTCAGGTTGTACTTTGAGAGAGGAGAAATCCCTTTCTCAAAGGGATTGTGAAATATAAAATATTATGTTAAGATACATAGTATA